>JGI24023J19991_10002769_pt1 | contig 12586 bp, 10 predicted proteins | sample Cruoilmetagenom1_FD_19991 | JGI IMG/M metagenome (IMG submission 19991)
GCACCACGTCGCAGACGGTGCCGAGGGCGACCAGGTCGAGCCACTGCCGAACGTCCGGTTCCGTCCGGCCGTCGCGGCCGTACCAGCCGGCCTCGCGCAAGGCCCGGTTCAATGCCACGACAAGCAAGAAAGTCACCCCGACCGCGGCCAAGCGGCGCAAGCCATGGCGGTCGTCCTTCGGATCGACCTCGTCCAACCGGTTCGGGTTGACGATGGCCGCCGCCTTCGGCAGCGCCGGCTGCGCCGTATGATGGTCGAGAACAACCACATCGAGCCCGGCTTCCGCCGCCGCGGCAAGGGGGGCGAAGGAGGCGATCCCGCAATCGACGGTGACGACCACGGCGGCACCCTGCCGGTGTAACTCTAGAAGAGCGCGCTCGTTCGGGCCGTAACCCTCGGCGATACGATCGGGAATGTAGACCTTCGGCTCTGCCCCGACGGCGCGCAAGAAACGATGCAACAGCGCCGACGACGTCGCCCCATCCACATCATAGTCGCCGAAGATGGCAATCGCCTCGCCGCCGCTCACCGCGCGCAACAGACGCGCAACCGCTGCATCCATGTCTTTCAAGCAAAGCGGATCGGGCAGCGCCTCGCGCAGGGTCGGCTCGAGATAGGCGGCCGCATCGTCCAGGCCGACGCCGCGCGCCGCCATGACCCGCCCGACGACTTCCGGTATGTCCAGGCGCTGCGCTAGCGCCAGCCCCTGTCGCGGATCGGCCAAACGTTCTTCCCAACGCCGCCCGGCGGCCGAACGCTCAACATCGAGAAAGCAGGCGCGCGACAACGGACGGGCGGGTGCCGACATAGGGTATCGCGTCCTCTCCGCTGCTCTGCAGCCTACACGACGAGGGGGTCGTACCAAGTCTTGCGGTGGAAGTTATGTTCGGCATCGATGATCCGCACCGTACCGGATGTCGAACGCATGACCATGGACTGAGTCGTCGCGCCGCCATGGAAACGGCGCACTCCCTTGAGCATGCTGCCATCGGTGACGCCGGTCGCGGCGAACATCACGTTACCGGTGGCGAGCTCGTGCAGCGTGTACTTGCGGTCGAAATCGGTAATGCCCATACGCTGGGCACGGCCGCGCTCGTCGTCGGTGCGGAAGACCAATCGCCCCTGAAATTGACCGCCGATACAGCGCAGCGCCGCCGCGGCAAGAACACCCTCCGGCGCCCCGCCGACCCCCATGTATATGTTAACGCCGCTGCCCGCCCGGCTGGTGGCGATGACCCCTGAAACATCGCCGTCGCCAATGAGCATGATCCGGGCCCCGGCTTCGCGAACCTTAGTAATCAACTCGTTATGGCGCGGCCGGTCGAGGATGCAGACCACCAGATCGGAGACCTCCATCTTCTTTGCCTTGGCCAGATTGCTCAGGTTCTCAGCCGGCTCGGCATCCAGATCCACCAAATCGTCCGGCAGGCCGCCGCCAACGGCGATTTTCGCCATGTACGTATCCGGAGCATTCAGGAAGCCGCCGTGTTCCGCCATGGCGATAACCGCCAAGGCGTTGTAGCCGCCCTTGGCCGTGATGGTGGTCCCCTCCAGGGGATCCAATGCGATGTCGATCGGCGGCCCGCCGGAGCCGACCTTTTCGCCGATGTAGAGCATGGGCGCTTCGTCCCGCTCCCCCTCGCCGATGACCACCGTGCCCGAGATAGACAAACCATTCAGGGACTCGCGCATGGCGTTTACCGCCGCCTGATCGGCCGCGCGCTCGTCGCCGCGCCCCATCAGGCGCGAGGCCGCAAGCGCCGCCGCCTCGGTCACCCGCGCCGACTCAAGCGCGAGGTTGCGGTCCATGGCACCGTTATCGGTCATTGTTACCTCCCCTGTTTTATTATTCCCGCCGCCCCATCCTTGCCGCAGGCGCGCGCGAGTCACAAGTGTCTCGTCTGGGTACCTGCCCTCAGAGCCCGGCCGGAAACGAAGTGTTTTCGATCAATGGCTTGTTGTGCTGCTGTCTCCCCTGGTGTCCTTGCCGGGCTTGACTCGGCAATCCATCGAGGTCGGGGTCTCGCTCCTCCATGGACCCTCGGGTCAAGCCCGAGGGTGACGATGGGGGTGCCNGGATGACGCAAGTGAATTCTGGCAAGCNATTGAACAAAATNACTTATTTTGAGTCAGACTCTCAAATTTAAAGGGGCTCGATGCGAATTCGCCGGGGCGGTTCCAGNACCGAATCCAGACTCTCAATCCGNCGCAGGGCGCTATCCATGGCCAGGCCGCGGGTTTCGTGGGTGGTGATGACCACCGCCACCGCCTCACCCGGCGCGCGGCCNCGTTGGAGCAACGCNTCGACCGAAATTTCCGCGTCACGTAGCGCGCCGGCGATGTCGGCGATAACGCCCGGCCGGTCGACGACCATCAGGCGCACATAATGGCAGCCCACATGGTCCTCGATGGGCAACGACGGCAGCGGCGCTAAATCCACCGCCGGTATGGCGAATGTGGGCAGGCTGGTGCCGCGGGCAATGTCGATCAGATCGGCAACCACCGCCGAGGCGGTTGGGCGAGCGCCGGCGCCCTGCCCCTCGGCCAGAATGGTCCCGACAAAATCGCCCTCGGCGACAACCGCGTTGAAGACACCCTCCACGTTGGCAATGGGCGTGGTGGCGGGGACCATGCAGGGATAGACACGCTGTTCGACGCCGCCGTTGCTGCGCGAGGCGATGCCCAACAACTTGATGCGATAGCCAAGCTCGTTCGCGTAGGCGATGTCGAGGGCGGAAACGTCGCGAATGCCCTCCACATGCACGCCGGCCAGGTTGACCTCGCAGCCAAATGCCAGGGCCGTCAGGATCGCCAGCTTGTGGGCAGTGTCGACGCCATCCACGTCGAAGGCCGGATCGGCCTCGGCATAGCCCAACTCCTGCGCCTCGGCCAGGACGTCGGCGAACTCGCGCCCGCTATCGCGCATGGTGCTGAGGATGTAATTGCAGGTGCCGTTGAGGATGCCGTAGATGCGTGAAACGCTGTTGGCGGCCAGGCCCTCGCGCAGGCTCTTGATGACCGGCACGCCGCCGGCCACCGCCGCCTCATAGCCTAGGGTCACACCCGCGGCCTCAGCGCTACGCGCCAAAACCACACCATGGGTGGCCAGCAGAGCCTTATTAGCGGTTATCACCGAATGGCCGGCGGCAATCGCCCGCTCGATTACCTGCTTGGCGACACCGTCCGAGCCGCCAATCAACTCGATCACCACGTCGATGTCCGCGTCGCCGGCCATGGCCACCGGATCGTCGAACCAGCGTATGGCGGATACGTCGACCGGCCGTTTCTTCTGCCGGTCGCGCGCGGAAACGGCGGAAACCTGGATCGCCCGGCCGCAACGGGCGGCAATCAGATCGGCATGTTCCTGGAGGAGTTGGAGCGTGCCCGACCCGACCGTGCCCAGGCCCGCCACGGCGATGCGCAGAGCGGCGCTCATGAGGCCAGCTTGCGCCCCCGACTGGTACGCCCACTCTCGGCGCGCCCACTTCCGGAATTCCGCAACATCGCCTTTATGTTACGGACGGCCTGGCGAATACGATGCTCGTTCTCTACCAGGCCAAGGCGGACAAAGCCCTCGCCATGCTCGCCAAAGCCGATGCCCGGCGCCACCGCAACCTTGGCCTTGTCGAGCAGCAGCTTGGAAAACTCGAGGGACCCACGATCCGCATACTCAGGTGGCAGCGGGGCCCAGACGAACATGGTAGCGGCCGGGCTCGGCACCGGCCAACCGGCGGCGGCCAAGCCGTTCACAAGCACATCGCGCCGCGCCTTGTAGCGCGCCCGCATCTCGTCCACGCACTCTTGCGGCCCGTTCAGGGCAGCGGTGGCCGCGACTTGCATGGGCGTGAATATCCCATAGTCCACATAGCTCTTCACCCGCGCCAACGCCGCGATCAGTTTTTTGTTGCCGGCACAAAAGCCGACCCGCCAGCCGGGCATGGAATAGGTCTTGCTCATGGAGGTGAATTCGACGGCAACATCGCGCGCGCCGGGCACCTGCAGAATCGACGGCGGCGGCGTGTCGCCGAAATAAACCTCGGCGTAGGCCAAATCCGAGATGATGTAGATTTCGTGCCGCCGGCAAAACTCCACGACCTCGCCGTAGAAATCGAGGTCCACGACCTGCGCCGTGGGATTGGCCGGGTAGTTGAGGACCAGGGCCAGCGGCTTGGGCACGGAATGGCGGACCGCGCGCTCCAACTGGGCCATGAAATCCAGCTCGGGCCCTACGGCCAAGCTCCGGATCGCGGCACCGGCGATAATGAAGCCGAACGCATGGATCGGGTAGCTCGGGCTGGGGACCAGAATGATATCGCCGGGACTGGTGATCGCCTGGGCCAGGTTGGCCAGGCCTTCCTTCGAGCCGATGGTGACGATCGTCTCGCTCTCAGGGTCGATCTCCACCCCGAAGCGGCGGGCGTAATAGGCCGCATGTGCCTTGCGCAGGCCGGGAATACCGCGCGACGTCGAATAGCGGTGAATGCGCGGGTCCATCAGCGCTTCGGCAAGCTTTTCGACCACGTGCGATGGCGGCGGCTGGTCCGGGTTGCCCATGCCGAAGTCGATGATGTCCTCGCCCGCCGCCCGTGCCTTCGCCTTAAGCGCATTTACCTCGGCAAACACATAGGGCGGCAGCCGCTTGATTCGGTGAAACTCGTGCTCCATGGCCTTCTCGTGACTTGGGAACAAACTGGCGATCTTTACGCCACTTCGGCTATTTTCTTAGTTCTAGTCGCGAGAGCGTTAATTTTCCAGGAAGATTTCCGCTCGCCGGTTGCCGGCTTCGCCGGTCGGCATGAACTCGTGATAGACCGGCTGCGAATCCGCCTTGGCCTCGGCCGCTACGTTACTCCGCGCCACACCGAAGCGCACAAGCTGGGCCGCCACGGCGTTGGCCCGTTGCAGCGACGTCTCGAGATTCGCCAGGCGATGGCTCACCGAATCGACGATCCCGGTCCGGGCGCTCGCATGGCCGACAACACGAACCGTACCGCCGCGCTGTTTCTGCAACGCCACCACATCACGCAAGATATCGCGATCGTCCCGGTTCAGCGCCGTCGAGCCATAGGCAAAATAGACAATGGCCACGAGTTCACTATTGCGCGCGGCCGGCGTATCCGTGGGCTTGGCCGCCACTTCAGTGTCGAACTGCTTGAATCGGAAGGCGCTCTTGGCCGGTTCCGAAGACCCGGCCGCCGCATCGGCCATTTGTGGCTCCGCTGCCGCTTCGGCCACCTGTGGCGCCGCCGAAGCCTTCGGTATCGGTATTGCGACCTGGGACGGCAACGCGCTAGCGGCTGTTGTCGCAGGCATTTTCGCCGCGCCCGCGTCAGTCACCGGGACATTCCCCGTTTCCGCCACCAGTTTCTGGCCGCTGTACTCGGCGTTCGCCCTATCCGCTGCCAGTGTCTCGCGGAGCACGGCCCGGGTGGCTGGCGTCGTGGTTTTCGGAGCGGCATCCGGCACGCTCCCCAGAGTCGGGAAGCTGTCGGACCCTGCCGAGGGCGCCTCTCCCTTGGCGACCGTTGTGGGCGCCTCGTCCGGCTCGAACAGATCGGTCGGATCCGCCCAATCGGGCACCAATGTGCAAGCACCGGCAAGAAGTGGTAGCGCCATAACGAGGGCCCGCACAGTCGTCGCCGGCCGAATTCCCGTCCATCCAATCTTACGCATCGTTATTTCGCACCCTTTACTCACGACACCACCGGAACCCGCCTCGTTCGCCGGGGATCGTCCCAAACCCGGCTATCTCCCCGGATTTTGGACTAAATCACCGCTGTCCTTGGCTATTGTGTCCGCTGCGCCCCCCCATTACCTTGCGCGCCGAGTGGCGAGCCACCCAACGAACCCCGCGATTCGCGGCTATCGGCGCCACAACCGCCGGTAAAGCCGAGCATAAGGAAGCTGCCATGGCTGAGCAACAGGGCACAGACACCAAGATGCCTGACCCGGTCGAGATGTCGCAGGCAATGACAAAGATCGCCGAGCGCAGTCAACGGCTGGTCTCTGAGTTCCTGGAGCGCCAGCAAAGCGGGCACGGCAGCACGACGCTGGATCCTCTGAACATCGGCAGCGCCTTTCTCGAGATGACGGCGCACATGATGGCCGACCCGGGAAAGCTTGTCCAGGCACAGATGAACCTGTGGCAGGACTATATGAAGCTTTGGCAATCGACCACGGCGCGCATGCTTGGCGAGGTATCGGAACCAACCATCGAACCGGAAACCGGCGACCGCCGCTTCAAGGATTCGGCCTGGGACGAGAACCAGATGTTCGATTTCATCAAGCAGTCGTATCTGCTCAGCGCCCGCTGGATGCAATCGACGGTTGGCGAAGTCGAGGGCATGGATACGAAGACGGCGAAGAAGGTGGATTTCTACACCCGCCAATTCGTCGACGCCATGGCGCCATCGAACTTCGTCATGACCAACCCGGAAGTTCTGCGCGCGACCATGGAAAGCGGCGGCGAGAACCTGGTGCGCGGCTTGGAGAACTTGCTGGGAGACCTGGAGCGCGGCAAGGGCCGGCTGGCCATCAAGATGACCGACACCGAGGCCTTCGAGCTGGGCCGCAACATCGCCGTCACGCCGGGCAAGGTGGTCTTCCAGACCGACCTGATGCAGCTCATCCAATACACCCCGACGACGGAGAAGGTCCACAAGCGCCCGCTGTTGATCATTCCGCCATGGATCAACAAGTACTACATCCTCGATCTGCGCGAGAAGAACTCCTTCGTCCGCTGGGCGACCGAGGAAGGCTTTACCGTTTTCATCGTTTCCTGGGTTAACCCGGACGAGAAGCTGACCGCTAAATCCTTCGAGGACTACATGGTCGAAGGCCCGCTTGCGGCCTTTGACGCCGTCGAGAAGGCGACCGGCGAGGCCGACGTCAACGTCATCGGCTATTGCCTAGGCGGCACATTGCTTGCCTGCACCCTGGCCTATATGACCGCGAAGAAGGACACGCGGGTCAAGAGTGCCACCTTCCTGACCGCGTTGACCGATTTTACGGAATCCGGCGAACTCGGCGTCTTCATCGACGAGGAGCAACTGACCGCCCTCGAGGAAAAGATGAGCCACACGGGCTATCTTGAGGGCGCGCACATGGCGACGACATTCAACATGCTGCGCGCCAATGATTTGATTTGGTCCTTCGTGGTCAACAACTATCTGTTGGGCAAGGACCCGTTCCCCTTCGACCTGCTGTACTGGAATTCGGACTCGACGCGCATGCCGGCGGCCATGCACAGCTTCTACCTGCGCAAGATGTATCAGGAGAATCTGCTGGCCAAGCCCGGCGGTCTCGAACTCAAGGGCGTGCCCATCGATCTGCGCAAGGTCAAGACTCCGGCCTTTCTACTCTCGACCAAGGAAGACCATATCGCGCCTTGGAAATCGACCTATGCGGCGACCCAGCTCTTCTCCGGGCCAACGCGTTTCGTCCTGGCCGCGTCAGGCCATATCGCCGGCGTCGTCAATCCCCCCGCCGCCGGCAAGTACTCGCACTGGACCAACGCAAAGAATCCGGCGTCGCCCGATGACTGGCTTGGCAGCGCGGAGGAGCACGCCGGTTCGTGGTGGCCCGAGTGGGCGAAATGGGTGAGCAAGTTCGCCGATGGCAAGGTTGCCGCCCGCGTACCCGGCGACGCCAAGCTCAAAGTCATCGAAGATGCCCCCGGCTCCTACGCCAAGGTCATGATCCACGACTAGGTTGACCCGTTGGTCATCCCGGACGGCCCGCAAAGGCCGATCCGGGATCCATCTATCCAACTTTGCAGCAACATGGATCCCGGCTCTCCGCTACGCTGCGGCCGGGATGACGGCCCCTACGGTACAACCCGACTAGGACCGGCTTCCGCCATCATCGGGCCCAGGGCCCTTGTGCTTGGGTTTACGCTTGTAATCTTTGCCCGAGGGCTTAACGCGCGGATGTAGCGCTCGCACCGCCGGTGCCACCGGGTTGCGCAGGGTGGCGCGAGTGCGCCGCTTGCCTGTTCGCTTCTTGCGCACGGCTCAAGTCTCCGCCCCCGCAGCCAGCGCCCGGTGCGCTTGGGCTAATTCCTTGTAGTGATCTACGAGGTACGGCACCTGCGCGTGTTCGGCCTCGCTCATGGCGCGCATGAGCTTGGCCGGCATCCCGGCCCAAAGCTCGCCGGCAGCGATTACCTTGCCCGGCGTGACCACCGCCCCGGCCGCGACCATACCGCCGCCTTCCACCGTCGCCCGGTCGAGCACTGCCGAGCGCATGCCGATAAACGCGCCGTCGCCGATGGTGCAGGCGTGCAACATCGCCATGTGACCGACCACAACGCCCGCCCCGATGCGCGTTGGCTCGCCACCACCGGTCTCGCGATAGTCGCCGTTCCGGTCGTGATTGCAGTGAACGATCGTGCCGTCCTGCAGGTTGGTATCGGCGCCGACGCGGATGCTGTTCACATCGCCGCGCAGAACGCAGCCATACCAGACCGAGGCACCGGCACCGATCTCCACATCGCCAATGACCACCGCCGTCTCGGCAATGAAGGCATCGGCGGCAATGCGCGGCGCGATACCGCGAAAAGGCAGGATCAGGGCAGGCATCGCAGCAACCTCCGGCTTATACCAAGTCTCGGTGAAATGGGTTCATATCAGCGAGACTTGGTATTAAGGAAACAACGGCTGCTGCTCGAGGCCCATGGTCTCCGGCAGGCCGAGCATCAGGTTCATGTTCTGGATCGCCTGGCCGCTGGAGCCCTTGACCAGGTTGTCCAGGGTCGAGACCAGGATCGCCCGTCCCGGCACCCGGTCGGCGAAGACCGCCAGCAGGCACTGGTTGGACCCGCGGACGTGCCGGGTGCCGGGCACCGACCCTTCGGGGAGGACGCGGACAAAGGGTTCGCCCGCATAGGCCTCGCTCAAGGCACCGCGCAAGTCGGCGGCGCTGGCGCCCTTGTCCAGGCGCACATAGGCGGTTATCAACTCGCCCCGGTTCATCGGGATAAGGTGCGCCGTGAAGTTGACCAGCAGGTCCGCCCCGGCGGCCAGCGACAGTTCCTGCTCGATCTCCGGCGCGTGCCGGTGGCTGGCGATGTTGTAGGGGTGCATCGCCTCCGCAACCTCGCAGAACAGCATGGACTCCTTCACGCTGCGGCCGGACCCGCTTGCCCCCGACTTGGCGTCGATGATGATGTCGCCCGCATCGACCAAGCCGCCGGCAACCAGCGGCCGGAGCAGGAGCAGCGCCGCCGTCGGATAGCATCCGGGGCACGCCACCAGGCGGGCGCTACGGATAGCCTCCCGGTAATGCTCGGTCAGGCCATAGATTGCTTCGGGCTGTAACGCTGGCGCCCGGTGCTCGTGCCCATACCACTGGGCATACACCTGTGGATCGCGCAGGCGAAAATCGGCGGAGAGATCGATAACCTTCAGATGCGCCGGCAGGGCGGCGATGATCTCCTGGGTGGTGCCATGCGGCAGGCCGCAGAAGGCCACGTCGATGTCGGACCAGTCGGCCTCCTCGACCCGGATCATCGCCGGCAGATCGAGGCTGCCGAGATGCGGGTACACTTCCGCCAGCGGTTTGCCAGCATGGGCATTGGCGGTGAGCAGGCGCACCTCGGTACGCGGGTGGGTAGCCAACAGGCGGACCAGATCGGCCCCCGTGTAGCCGGAGGCGCCCATAACGCCAATACGTACCTTCTTTTCCGTCGTGATCATCGTCCAATTCCTCTGCTCACGCATGGTCAACAGTTTGCCCGCACCGTGCACAAAAACAAAGGGCGCCCCGCTGGGACGCCCTGATGTTTCAAGCGATGCCGATCGCGGATTACCGTTTCGAGAACTGGAAGCTTCGTCGCGCCTTTGCCTTGCCGTACTTCTTGCGCTCGACCACGCGCGAGTCGCGGGTCAGGAAGCCGCCCTTCTTCAGCACCGGCCGTAGCTCGGGCTCGTACAGGGTCAACGCCTTGGAGATACCGTGACGCACCGCGCCGGCTTGACCGGAAAGACCGCCACCGGTGACCGTGCAGACCACATCGAACTGCTTGTCACGATCGGCAATCTGGAACGGCTGACCGATCAGCATGCGCAGAACCGGGCGCTGAAAATAGATATCTTGGCCACGGCCGTTGACCGTGATGACGCCGGAGCCCGGCTTGATCCAGACACGGGCGATTGCGTTCTTGCGCTTGCCGGTTGCATAGGAGCGACCCTGGGCATCGCGCTTTGGCTCTGGCATTTCCGCCTGCGCCTCGACACTCACGCCCGTTGCCGCTTCCGCCACCTGGCCCAGTTCGCTGAGGTCGGTCAGGGTTTGCGTTTCGTCCGCCATGCCTTACGCGCTCCTCCGGTTCTTCGGGTTCTCGGCACCGACGTCCAGAACCGCTGGGGCCTGGGCCTCGTGCGGATGCTCGGCGCCGGCATAGACGCGCAGATTGCGCATCTGCTGGCGGCCCAGGGGGCCGTCCGGAACCATGCGCTCGACCGCCTTCAGCAGCACCCGCTCCGGGTGTTTGCCCTCGAGGATCTGCCCTGCCGTCCGTTGCTTGATGCCGCCCGGGTGGCCGGTGTGCCGGTAGTAGATCTTGCCGGCCAGCTTGTTACCCGTCAGACGGACCTTGCCGGCGTTCACGACGATGACGTTGTCGCCACAATCCATGTGCGGCGTATACATCGGCTTATGCTTACCACGCAGGAGATTGGCAATCCGCACCGCCAGCCGGCCGAGGACTACGCCCTCGGCGTCGACGATGAACCACTTCTTCTCGATATCCGCCGGTTTGGCGCTGTAGGTCTTCATCGGACACGGTCCATTTGCGTTGAGAGCGGCGGTTTCTACGCCAGTCACACGAGGCTGTCAACGCGGAAAACACCTTATCAAAGAAGGCGTTGGATAAACGGTATTATAATACCGTTAACTAAGTCGGCGGGATCGAATAGGTGGCGGTCACATGGGCGACCGGCCCCTGCGCCTCGTCTCCTTCCGAGAACAGCGATACCTCACCATAGGCCAGGCGCTTGCCCAACTTGATCAGCCGGCAGTCGGCCACCACCGCTCCCGGCTTGGGCCGGCGCAGGAAATTGCAGGTCAGATTGGTAGTCACCGCCAGTTCCACCCGGCCAATGGCCGAGAGCACGGCAACATACATCCCATAGTCGGCCAGGCTCATCAGCGCCGGACCGCTCACCGTCCCGCCCGGCCGCAGGAATTCGTCCCGCTGGGGCAGGCGCACCCGGCAGGTGCCCTTGCCAATCTCCTCGATGGAAAAGCCCAGCATGGCAACCCAGGGCAGCGAATCGCCACACAGGTCCTCGATCTCGGCAATGGTAATGCGTGGCACCGGCTGCCCTTTCCGCCGTTCCTATTTTCGACCTCCGTCTTACCCTGCCATACCCGACACCGGCAACGGGAGTGTTTGAGCTTGCTAAAAATGACGACGATGGCAACATGCGGCGATATTGGGGCGGCTGGACCGTCCGTTCGGACGTAGCGAGACCACACAATGTTCAAGGCTTCGGCGCCCTCTTCAGGAGCAGAGGATCATACGCGTGCGCGGGGCAATGTCATTGCTCTCGCCATCTGCCAGGCGCTGTCGATGAGCGGCGTGGTGCTGGTCGTCTCGGTCTCCGCCCTCACTGGCGAGGCGCTGGCGGAGAACAAGGCCCTGGCAACGGTGCCGTTCGCGCTCCAGTTTGCCGCCGCCATGATTGCGACCGTGCCAGCCTCGCTGCTCATGGGCCGCATTGGCCGCCGGGCGGGCTTCACGGTCGGGCAGACGATCGGTGTTATCGGCGCGCTTGTCGCGGCATTCGGAATTTTCGAACATAGTTTCACGATCTTCGCGGTCGGTAGCGCGATTCTCGGCGTCCACAATGCATTCTGGCAGTACCTGCGTTTCGCCGCCGCCGAGACCGCGGAAGAATCCTTCCGCCCGCAGGCGATTTCCTACGTTCTCGCTGGCGGGATCGTCGCGGCTATCCTCGGCCCCGAGATCGCCAAGGCAACCCGCGATATGTTCGAGCCGGTGTTGTTCGCGGGCAGCTATCTCGCCATTGTCCCGCTCTGCATCGCTAATATCGCTGTCCTGCGTTTTGTTCGTATTCCGCGCCCGGCCGCGAGTGTCCATGCCGGACGCCGCCTTGCCCTTATTGTCCGCGAACCAGCCTTTATCGTCGCAGGGTTGTCGGCCATGATCGGCTATGGCGCCATGAATTTGGTCATGACGGCAACGCCGCTGGCCATGCACTCGGCGCACTTCGACTTCAGTGACAGCGCTTTCGTCATTCAGTGGCACGTGCTCGGCATGTTTGCGCCAAGCTTCGCTACAGGGCATTTGATTCGCCGCTTCGGCGCGCCCGCGATCGTGATTGCGGGCACGCTCGCCATGACCCTCTCTGTTGGGATAAATCTCTCGGGCGAGACGCTCTGGAACTATTGGTTCGGGTTGGTGCTGCTCGGAATAGGCTGGAACTTCATGTTCATCGGCGGGACCACGCTTTTAACCGAAGTCCATCGGCCGGAGGAGCGGGCGCGCGTTCAAGCCCTCAACGACCTCCTGGTCATGTCGATGGTGACCGTTTCCAGTTTTGGTTCCGGTGCCCTGCACCAC
>JGI24023J19991_10002771_pt1 | contig 12583 bp, 11 predicted proteins | sample Cruoilmetagenom1_FD_19991 | JGI IMG/M metagenome (IMG submission 19991)
CGATGCCCGTTGGATAACGACCTGCATCGTTATAGGATGTGCTTCGCTACCGCTCAACACATCCTATGAATGAGGTGCGAGAGCAGAATAGACGTTGAAACCTGAGGGGTAAAAATATGAACAACAATATATGCAGCCTGCATCACGTCAGCCTGATTGTTTCCGATACAGACAGATCACTCGAATTCTATTGCGGGATTCTGGAGCTGGAGAGAGTCGAACGTCCCGCACTCGGTTTTCCGGGAGCCTGGTTGCAGGTGGGGGAGCAGCAGATCCACCTGCTTGAACTCAGCAATCCTGATCCGACAGATGGGAGGCCTCAACATGGCGGTCGTGATCGCCATACGGCTTTTTCTGTTCGGGACCTGGATATGATTCGGCGGCAACTGGATGAAGCTGGAATTGATTACACCATGAGCCGGTCCGGGCGAGAAGCGCTCTTCTGCCGTGATCCGGATGCCAATGCAATCGAGTTGATTGGGGGTCGGTAAGTTGCAGGTTTTAAGTTTTAGTTAGCAGTTCGGCTGAGAGCGCTGGCTTTAGGCGTTCAACCCACCACAGGGTCGCGCCGGCAACGGCTGCGGGCATGATCATGAAATTGATGATGGGGATCATCATCATCAGCATCACTCCGCCGCCGAATCCCATCGACGTGAAGCGGCGTCTTTTCAGGAACTGCCGTTGCTGCTTGAAATAGATCTCGTTGTTTCCCATCGGGTATTCTGCATATTCATTGGCCAGCATCCATACGGAGAAGGCACCCCATACAAACGGCGCAATGATGTTGATGCCGGGAATGAGAAAAAGCAGCAGCAGAGGTACTCCGCGTGTCAGAAAATAGGTGATTTTCACCAGTTCCGAACCGATTGCCGGAGCGATGGACTTCATCAGCGTCAATCCTTGTTCCGGCTTCTCACCGGTCAGATGTATTTCGACGCGTTCCGCCAGCAGATCGTTGAAGGGTGCGCCGATCAGATTAGCCAGCAGCGTGAAGCCGAAGAAGAGGATCAGCAGGAAAGCGATGGCAAACAGTGGCCATAACAACCAGCGAAACCAGGAGAGCCAGCCCTCCTTGGGGACATAGTGATTCATCAGGACTTCAAACTGATCGATGCCAATCCATAGCATCAGTGAAAAAACCAGGATATTGACCAGCAGCGGGATCACCACAAATGGCCGCAGACCGGGTTTGTTTAACAGGCCAAAGCCGCGCAGCAGATAGTTGAAGCCGATAACGGGGTTGTTGGTGTCTTTTTTCATAGGATGTATCTGTTGAAACATTTTTTAATCACGAAAGGTAAGAAAATCACGAAAGAAAAAAGCTATATGTTCGTTTTTTTTCGCGCCTTTTGTGGTTAATCAGTTATATGGTGTTATTGGGGAGTGGGAAATGACAACACATCCACGCCAAACTGCTGCAGCATGTCGATCAGGCGGATCAACGGCAGGCCGACGAGTGCATTCGGATCCTCACCCTCAAGCCGTGTAAACAGGGCAATGCCAAGAGATTCCGATTTAAAGGAGCCTGCGCAGTTGTAGGGTTGTTCACGTTGCAGATAGTTATCGATCTGCCTCTCTGTCAGTTTCCTCAGGTGTGCATGGAATGGTTCACACAGGGTTTTGCTGTTGCCGCTGGCTGCATCATAGAGTGTCAGGCCGGTCATGAACGTGACGGTCTTCCCGGATGTCAATTTGAGCTGCTCTATTGCTTTCTCATGTGATCCCGGTTTGCCGAGAACCTTGCTGTCAACGCAGGCGACCTGGTCGGAGCCGATGATCAGCGCACGTGGATAATCAGCCGCCACTGCCTGGGCTTTTTCAAGTGAGAGACGCTTTACCAGTGATTCCGGCTCTTCATCAGGCAATGGAGATTCATCGATATCAGGCGCCGCCGTCTCAAAAGGGAGTCTCAGTTTGCTCAGCAGTTCACGGCGGAAAGGTGAGGTGGAAGCCAGCACCAGGGTAGGTTTTTCTATCGGCATGGAAAATTTCGCCACTGTTCATGTTTGTTGGGCGCGCAGTTTACACTACAATGTCTAGGCATTACGTCACATTATCGTAACTTATCAATAACTCCGTGCATCATTGAGTCTGTTAAATACAGCGTAGGGCGTAACAAGCGACAGCGCATTTCGCCGCATGCATGGGAATGCTGCAATGCGCTGTCGCTTATTGCACCCTGCAGATTTAAGTTAAGCACGGAGTTATTGAGTATCGTTCATTTCGGAGTCAGTATTGACAAATCATATTCGTTTTCTGGTAAAACCCGGCGGAGTTCTGCACGGTAGCATTCGTGTTCCAGGCGACAAGTCCATCTCACATCGATCCATCATGCTGGGTTCTTTGGCAAATGGTGTGACGCAAATCAGCGGCTTTCTTGAGGGGGAGGACAGCCTCGCCACCCTGCAGGCGTTTCGAGCCATGGGGGTTTCTATAGATGGTCCGCATGATGGCCGGGTGACAGTTCATGGCGTCGGCATGCGCGGTTTGCAACAGCCGTCAGATACGCTTGATCTGGGCAATTCAGGAACATCCATGCGGCTGCTGTGCGGATTGTTGGCAGGCCAGGGGATGAACCTGGCTCTCTCGGGAGATGCTTCGCTCTCTTCACGTCCGATGCGCAGAGTGACAGATCCTCTCTCAAGTATGGGGGCGGCCATCGATACCACCGACAAAGGCACGGCGCCGCTGCATATCAAAGCGGTTGAGCATCTCGATCCCATCCATTACCAGATGCCAGTGGCGAGCGCGCAGGTGAAATCCTGCGTATTGCTGGCCGGTCTCTACGCCTCGGGAGAGAGCTGCGTGGTCGAACCGGCACCGACGCGGGATCATACCGAACGCATGCTGCGTGGTTTTGGCTATGCGGTATCCACCAATGGCAACCGTATCTGCCTCGATGGCGGCGGCACCCTGACTGCAACAACAATTGATGTACCTGCTGATATTTCGTCGGCGGCATTTTTTCTGGTCGGCGCTTCGATAGCAGAGGATTCTGATTTGACGCTGCTGCATGTCGGTATGAATCCCACCCGCATAGGCGTGATCAATATTCTGCGGCAGATGGGCGCATCGATAGAGATATCGAATCAGCAGGAGGCGGGGGGTGAGCCTGTCGCTGATCTGCGTGTCCGTGGGGCGAAGTTGAAGGGGATTCATATCCCTGAATCACAGGTGCCGCTGGCGATCGATGAATTTCCTGTGCTGTTTGTGGCTGCGGCCTGTGCCGAAGGCGAGACGGTACTGACTGGCGCCGAAGAACTCAGGGTCAAGGAGAGTGACCGTATCCAGGTAATGGCCGATGGTTTACAGAGACTAGGAGTCGATGCAACCCCGACCGCGGACGGCATGGTGATCAGGGGAGGAGCGATGCACGGTGGCAGAGTGGATTCACATGGTGATCATCGCATCGCCATGGCATTTGCGATTGCCGCATTGTGCACGGATGGAGAAATTGTGATCGATGACTGCGCCAACGTCGATACATCATTTCCGGGCTTTGCGGAACTCGTCAACAGCATTGGAATGGTGCTGGAAGTGAGTTAGGAATGCGACACTCCACTTATTGACACCCCACGCTCGCTTCGTGAACCTCGTGGTGAAATTGGAAAAATAGATGAATAACAAAATCATTACCATCGACGGTCCCTCGGGGTCCGGTAAAGGAACCATTGCTGCAATAGTGGCAAAAAANCTNGGNTGGAGAGTACTCGACAGCGGTGCATTATATCGTCTGACGGGTCTGCAGGCGCGAAATCAGAATGCTGACTTTGATGATGTGCATCTCCTGGGAGAGATTGCAGACCACCTCCAGGCTGAATTCAGAGATGGAAGGATACTTCTTGAAGAACAGGATGTTACTGATTCTATCAGGAGCGAGACTGCAGGCAATGACGCATCCCGTGTGGCGGTAGTTGCACAGGTTCGAGCTGCGTTGCTTGGCTGGCAGCAGCGATTTGCAACCTCGCAGGGGCTGGTTGCCGACGGGCGGGATATGGGCACAGTCATATTTCCTCAGGCTGCTTTGAAAATATTTCTGACAGCAAGTGCGGAAGAAAGAGCACGCAGAAGGTATAAACAGTTGAAAGAGAAGGGAATGCCTGTTATTCTTGCGAGTCTTGTCGAGGAGATTCGTGAGCGTGATGAGCGTGATATGAATCGATCCGAAGCTCCGCTTCGTGCGGCTGACGATGCGCTGATGATAGATTCCTCTGCGCAAACTATCGACGAGGTGGTTGAGCAAATCATGGCGCAGGCGCATGAACACTGCGATCTGCGGCCCTGATACCTGCTCTTTTATTGGGAGTCTGCTGTCTGTGCACTAACTGTACTAAAGCGGACTGAATTTTATTAACGACTATTGAATTGCTGTGCGATCAGCAATACGGGATGTCTTTGGACATCAGGACTATTTCACAATGACCGAAAGTTTTGCAGATCTCTTTGAAGAGAGTGTAGCCAATCTTAACTTAAAGCCCGGCACCATGATCATGGGTACCGTAATTGACGTCAACGATGACTTTGTCGTTGTCAATGCAGGCCTTAAATCAGAAGGTACGATTCCAAAAGAACAGTTTTTAGATGCCAGTGGTGATCTCGAGATCGCCGTTGGTGATCAGGTCGAGGTTGCGCTCGATGCCGTAGAAGACGGCTTTGGAGCAACCCGCCTGTCGCGTGAAAAGGCCAAGCGCCATCACGCATGGATCTCGCTTGAAAAAGCGTTCGATGACCAGGATATCATCACCGGCCGTATCAACGGCAAGGTCAAGGGCGGTTTTACAGTTGATCTGGGCCAGGTGCGTGGATTCCTTCCCGGTTCGCTGGTCGATGTCCGCCCTGTGCGTGATACCGCTTATCTGGAAGGCAAGGATCTTGAGTTCAAGGTCATCAAGCTGGATCAGCAGCGCAATAATGTGGTTGTCTCCCGTCGCGCCGTTGTGGAAGCGGAATACAGTGAAGAGCGTGACAAGTTGCTCGAAACACTGGCTGATGGTGTGGAGATCAAGGGTATTGTCAAGAACCTCACAGATTACGGCGCCTTTGTTGATCTGGGTGGTGTTGACGGTCTGCTGCATATCACTGATATGGCGTGGAAACGCGTTCACCATCCTTCAGAAGTTGTTGAGATTGGTGATGAAATTGCGGTCAAGGTTCTCAAGTTTGATCGTGAAAAAATGCGTGTCTCTCTTGGTCTCAAGCAGATGGGTGATGATCCATGGGTCAATATCACTCGCCGCTATCCAGAAGCCACACGTCTGTTCGGTAAGGTGACGAATATCGCCGACTATGGTGCTTTCGTTGAGATCGAAGAGGGCGTTGAAGGGCTGGTTCACGTCTCCGAAATGGACTGGACCAACAAAAATATCCACCCGAGCAAGGTTGTCTCGCTGGGCGATGAAGTGGAGATCATGGTTCTGGATATTGATGAAGAACGCCGCCGTATCTCGCTGGGCATGAAGCAGTGCAAGACCAATCCATGGGATGATTTTGCGCAGAATTTCAAGAAGGGAGACAAGGTCACTGGCAACATCAAATCAATCACTGATTTCGGTATTTTTATCGGCCTGGACGGCGGTATCGATGGCCTTGTGCATCTCTCTGATATTTCGTGGGATCTGCTCGGTGAAGAGGCTGTTCGCAACTACAAGAAAGGCGATGAGGTCGAGGCTGTGGTTCTCTCTGTTGATCCTGAGCGTGAGCGCATCTCACTGGGCGTCAAGCAACTGGATACGGATCCATTCTCTGTTTATGTCACGACCCACAGCAAAGGAAGTGTCGTCAAAGGCACAGTCACAGAGGTTGATGCAAGAGGTGCAACCATCGAACTGGCTGAAGGGGTGACGGGGTATCTGCGTGTTTCCGAGCTTGCTCGTGAGCGAATCGAGGATGCCAGCGCGGTGTTGAATGTCGGAGATGAGGTTGAAGCGAAGTTTCTTGCTATCGATCGCAAAAGCCGCGCCATCAATCTCTCCATCAAGGCGAAAGATTATGAAGAGGAAGCAGCTGTTATCCGCAGTTACACCTCTAAATCGCAAACTGCCTCTGCTGGAAACGCAACTACACTTGGAGATCTGCTCAAACAGAAAATGAGCGCATCTGAAGAAGAGAGCGACTAACTGAGGAGTCTGTGCAGGAACATGGCAGCAGTATGTTGCCATGTTCCTGCAAATCATTAACGATGCCTGTTACTAAATCAGAATTGATCAATATTATCGCTGAACAGCAACCGCATCTTGCGCAAAAAGATGTTGAGTATGCGGTGAAATGTATTCTTGAGAAAATGAGTTCTGCTCTCTCGAGTGGAAACCGCATCGAAATCCGCAGTTTTGGTAGTTTCTCACTGCATTTTCGCAAGCCGCGTATGGGCAGAAACCCTAAAACCGGTGATCCGGTTGCATTGCCGGGAAAATATGTGCCTCATTTCAAACCTGGCAAGGAGATGCGTGAAAGGGTAAATGCAGCTTACCAGAGGGAACTCGATGAGGAATCACAGCTTCTGCCTGATCTTATTTGAAATAACTTAATTAATTGGATGTGTCGAGGCACGAGGCACATCAAAATCTATAGCTATACGAAATCGATGTNCTTTGTATACATCGTTACACGGATGTAGTACTAATTGTTGCCAGAGGCAGGATGTCCTAAGCGTCCATGGACCCNGATCAAGGGGCGTTACCAGGACGCTGATGCTTCGTTTTACTTGGCACATACCGTGAATTGTTGCCATGCACGGAGTTATTGAGACGCTGCAATTATTTCGGTGAAAGATTTGAATCAGCCGGATTTGAAATATTCGGATAACACAATTTAGAAAATTATTGTCAGCATCATGATTTGAAGATGCTGAATCGCTGCCGGGAATCCCGGTATGCAACAGGCCGGTAGCAAACGCTTACCGGGCGAGAATAGAGAAGATTTCTCCACTGTATTGAAGCCGATAGATGCTTTGAAAAGCCTGTCAGGTGTAAAAAATGAAAATTCCCCGGGAACAAACGCCCGAGGCACAACACAATATATGGCCCCGACAGGCGAATATATCCGCAGCAGATGCCCGTTATTATCCGGGTTTTTAACTTCTTGCGGATTAGCCGGACAGTAATGGCAACAGACCGCATTATATGGTCTGCTTTTAATCTTCTCTTTTTTCAGTGCCCGACGCTGGCGTTTTTCTATTGTTCCTGAAGTGTATCGCTCGTACAGTGATGCATAAGTTCGCGTTATATATCGGCGATGCGCAGTCGTTCCTGGCAAGGCGTGTAACCGCAGGAATACTTTATGTATTTCAAGGTTACGCAACGCAGTCAGGGGCGGCCTGGTTCGTCGAGATGGTATGTGATACTTGTGCATCACCTTATTAATGCGGTATTAACACAGATATGTCTGAACAGTCTGATCGCATGGTCCGTCTGCCAGTACAATCACAGGATTTTACAATGAAAAGAATGCTAATCAATGCAACTCAACCGGAAGAGTTGCGTGTTGCAATTGTAGATGGACAAAGCCTCTTCAATCTGGATATTGAACATCCGGGAAGAGAACAGAAAAAAGCCAATGTCTACAAAGGCAGAATCACCCGCGTAGAACCAAGCCTTGAAGCAGCCTTCGTTGACTATGGCGCAGGTCGTCATGGCTTCCTTCCCATGAAAGAGGTTGCCAGAAGTTACTTCTCTGAAGAGGCTCAGAAAGCCTCTGGAAGACCGAAAATCAGCGATGCCATCAAGGAGGGGCAGGAGATCATTGTTCAGGTCGAGAAGGAGGAGCGTGGCAACAAGGGCGCAGCTCTCACGACATTTGTCTCTCTGGCTGGACGTTACCTGGTGCTTGTACCCAAAAACCCCAGGGCTGGCGGGATCTCGCGACGCATCGAAGGCAGGGAACGCGCAGAATTACGTGAGGCGATGTCACAGCTTTCAGTCACCGAAGGCATGGGATTAATCGTGCGCACCGCCGGAGTCGGAAAGGTCTCTGAAGAGTTGCAATGGGATCTGGATTACCTGACCCAGGTATGGACAGCTATTGAGAAATCGGCCGAAGAGCGCGCAGCCCCTTTCCTGATCTACCAGGAGAGCAACGTCATCATTCGCTCAATTCGTGATCATCTGCGCAGTGACATCGGTGAGATTGTTATCGACAGCGATGAGATGTTTCGTCAGGCGGAGAGCTTTATCGGACAGGTGATGCCGCATAACGCTCGCAAGCTGAAACTCTATTCGGATGAAACTCCGCTATTTTCACGCTACCAGATCGAGAGCCAGATTGAGTCCGCCTTCGAGCGTGAAGTCCGCCTGCCTTCCGGCGGGGCAATCGTCATTGATCATACTGAAGCGCTGGTTTCGATCGATATCAATTCGGCGCGTGCGACCAAGGGCGCGGATATTGAAGAGACTGCGACCAATACCAATCTTGAAGCCGCTGATGAGGTAGCGCGTCAACTGCGTCTGCGGGATCTGGGTGGGCTGTTCGTTATCGATTTTATCGATATGATGGCGAACAAAAACCAGCGCGCTGTGGAAAATCGCCTCAAAGCGGCGATGAAGGAGGATCGTGCACGGGTACAGATCGGCAGGATCTCCCGTTTTGGACTGATGGAGATGTCCAGGCAGCGTTTGCGGCCATCACTGGGTGAGGGGACTCAGAACGTCTGTCCGCGCTGCGATGGCCAGGGTACGATCCGCGGGGTACGCTCTTTGGCGTTGTCGATTCTGCGAGTGATCGAGGAAGATGCTCAAAAACACAATACGGGAAGAATCAGTGCCCAGCTTCCGGTCGATGTAGCCACCTATCTGCTCAATGAGAAGCGCCAGGCGATCTATGATCTTGAGAAACGGCAAAGTGTTGAAGTGATTCTGGTGCCAAATCCGCATCTGGAGACACCGCATTATGCCATTGAGCGACTACGCCAGGAGGAAGTTCCAACCGGAAGTGCTGACCAGGCGAGTTATAAAACTGTTGATGCCCCGGAAGTGAAGGTTCCCGAGAGCCACTCAGTGCAGCAGGCGCGTATGCAGCAACCTGCTGTCAAGACGATCGCACATCAGCCGCCGGCGCCGCAACAACGCAAGGCAGAGGAGGTTTTACCTCAATCAGACAATGAGGAAACTTCCGACAGTGGTTTAATCAAGCGTATTTTTACCTCACTCTTTACCCACAATACTGCACAGGAGAAGGTTGAAGAAGAGAAAGTGGTGGAAGAGAAGAAGCCGCAACAACGCAAACCTCAACAACAGAGACGTCCCCAGCAGCGAAGCCGAAGTGGAAACCAGCGCCGGGGGCCTGGCAATCCGCGACGTCGTAGTCAGGCGAGCAAACGCGGAGGGCAGAACAGAGGTAGCCAGCAAAATCGTGCAGCGGATAAGGAGGGGAATGTGGCTCAAAAACCTGCTGAGAGTGAACAGAAGCAAAACAGCGGGCAGGCGCAGCAGGCAAATAAACAGGGTGGTCAGGGACAGGGACGCCCGCGTCCAACGCGTGGACGNCGTTCCAGTGCNGGACGTCAGCACGGAGGAGGTCGTCAACGAAAGCCACAAAATCAGCCTGCGGAGACAGCAGNTAGTGAAAACAACAAGGCAGAGAGCAAACCTCGCACCGATGCCATGCAGGCTACGGCGCAGGGTTCACAGGAACAGGTGAAGCAGCGACCGGCCGCAAAGCCNAAGGCGCAANCNAAACCAAAGGTGGANTCAAAGCCAGCAGAGAAGCCAAAGGCGCAATCCAAACCAAAGGTGGAGTCAAAGCCAGCAGAGAAGCCGAAAGCGCAAGCAAAACCCAGGGCTGAGACAAAACCCAAAGTGGAAGCCATGCCAAAACCAACGGCAGAGGCCAAGCCAAAAGCAGAAGCAAAACCTGCCGCAAAGCCAAAGGCGCAGGCAGAATCAGCCGTGACGCCAAAGAGTGCGGATGCAAAGCCAAAAGCAGCAGGCAAAGTGGAGGACTAGGGGTGGTATAAGCATCATCCTTACTGATGAGTGAAAAAATGATCAACAGCCGGGTCCGCATGGAGACCATCGGTGCTGAAGCTGACGACCAGCGCATCGATAACTATCTGCTGCGACAGCTCAAAGGCGTTCCGCGCAGCCATGTTTATCGTATTCTCAGGCGTGGTGAGGTTCGCGTCAATGGCGGGCGCATCAAGCCTGTTTACCGCTTGCGTGTTGGCGACAAGGTGCGCATCCCCCCTGTGCGTACAGCTTCGGCAGCACCTCTACCTGTGCTGGGCAGGGAGCAGAAGCAGCAACTTTCAGCGGCGGTTATTTATGAAGATGATCGCCTGCTGGTAATCAACAAGCCATCGGGGCTTGCTGTGCATGGTGGAAGCGGCATCTCTCTTGGCGTTATCGAACGCCTGCGGCTTGCACGGCCACAACAGAAAGGTCTTGAGCTGGTACATCGCATCGACAGAGAGACATCCGGTCTGCTGATGATTGCCAAGCGGCGCTCAGCACTGCGCAGGCTGCATGAACTTCAACGTCAGCATGCGATTCAAAAAACATATCTGGCGCTGGTGCATGGAGACTGGCCTCAAAACCGCATGCAGGTTGATGTCCCGCTGAAAAAAAACCAGGCGCAGGGAGGCGGGCGTCTTGTCACGCCGCATCCGGATGGCAAGGAGGCGTTGACCTTTTTTCGCATCAAGGAGGAGTTTGCGGAGGCCATGCTTGTTGAAGCTGTGCTCAAGACAGGCAGAACCCATCAGATTCGCGTACATGCCCAATATCTGGGAACCCCGATTCTTGGAGACAGCAAATACGCGGATGAGAAAACGCGGCAACTCTCCCGTAGACTGGGATTGAAGCGCCTGTTTCTGCATGCCGGGAAACTCAGCTTTCCATGGGGCGAGAGTGGTGAGCGTCTACAACTGCAGGCTCCGCTCGAACAGCCTCTTGTCGATGTACTGTCACAACTTCGCACCTGATTTTGGAACTATAGCTTTTTGAGAGATAAACTCGTTTACAAATGAATCAAATTACAATCATGACTCACACCAGGACGCCAGGCACGCCAGTACAAAACCTTTGCGTCCCGGCATCCCGGCAAGAGAAAATAATCTTTCTCAAGTGCTATCAGTCTGAATCCAGGTCTCTCTAATAATGTATCAACTTCTGGTATTTGACTGGGATGGAACCTTAATGGATTCCAGGGCAAAAATCGTTGCCTGTCTGCAGGCTGCAGCCGTTGACCTTGAGATCGAGCCTCCGCCTGAAAAACAGGCCAGTCAGGTGATTGGTCTGGGGTTGATCGAGGCAGTCTCGAGACTATTTCCCGAATTACCTTCCTCCCTGCATCAACCTCTTGCTGATCGCTATCGTGAACACTTTCTGGTGCTCAACAAGGCGCAACCACGACTCTTTCCCCAGGCGCGTGAGGTGCTGGAACAACTCTCCAGCAATTATCTGCTGGCTGTCGCTACCGGGAAAAGCCGCAGGGGACTTGATAAGGAACTCGACGAGACCGGGCTGCGCCCGCTGTTTCAGGCTAACCGCTGCGCGGATGAAACACTCTCCAAGCCTCATCCACAAATGCTGCAGGAGATTCTGCAGGAACTTGGTGTGAATGCCGTAGACACCCTGGTCATCGGTGACACCGAATTTGACATGCAGATGGCTGGCAATGCGGGTGTTCCTGCCTTGGGAGTCTCCTATGGGGTACATGACAGCGAACGCCTGCTGCTCCATGGGGCACTCCACTGCATTGATGCGATCAACGAACTGCCTGAATGGGTGAACAAGCGTGGCTGATACAAACAAGAGTAATTCCGGGGAGATTGTGTGGGAGCGCGATCTGATTGAGAAACTGGCTCTGGAGTCGGTCAAAGAGCAGCGGCGAAAACGACGCTGGAGCATTTTTTTCCGTTTCCTGCTGTTCGGTTATCTGTTTCTGCTGCTGTATATGGCTGTGAGTGGCAATATGTCGACAGATAATCTCAATGTTGGCGATCATACAGCAGTGATTGCGATTGATGATGTAATTATGCCCGGGGATAAAGGCATCTCTGCAGACCAGGTTGCAAAGGGGTTGAAAAACGCCTACAAAGACAAGAGCACCAAAGGGATCATTCTGCAGATCAACAGTCCGGGCGGCAGTCCTGTTCAGTCAGCACGCATCTATGCTGAAATCCGCCGCTTGAGAAAGGAGCATAAGGATATCCCGGTCTATGCGGTCATCGGTGATGTTGGCGCATCCGGGGCCTATTACGTCTCTGCAGCTGCAGACGAGATCTACGCCAATGAGTCGAGCATTGTCGGCTCCATTGGCGTGCGCATGGGAGAGTTTGGATTTGTCGACGCTATGCAGAAACTGGGTGTCGAACGGCGTGTTATTACCTCCGGGAAAAGCAAGATCTCCCTGGATCCCTTTCTGCCGCTCAAGGATGAAGACCGTGCGCATGCAGAGAAGATGCTGTCGGAAGTACACCAACAGTTTATCCAGGCTGTGCGCGATGGTCGAGGGGATCGTCTCAAGGAGAGTGATGAACTCTTCAGCGGACTCTACTGGAGCGGTGCCACGGCGAAAAGCTTTGGTTTGATCGATGACTTCGGTGACAGCCGTTACGTCGCAACAGAGCTGGTCGGCGTAAAAAAACTGG
>JGI24023J19991_10002772_pt1 | contig 12581 bp, 13 predicted proteins | sample Cruoilmetagenom1_FD_19991 | JGI IMG/M metagenome (IMG submission 19991)
GTTCTCTTTTCGATTGTATAAAATATAGAAAATGGAAATTTATTTATCACACATCTTCTAAAATGAGAATAGTCTATTTGATACATCTCTGGAAAGCTTATAATACTATTTATTGATTTCTCAATACATTCAAGAAACTCAATGCCAAGTCCTTTTCTTTGCAATTCATACCATCTAAAAGATAGTTCTACATCTACTTTTGATCTATCTGTATATTTAAGTGTCATTTATATTTTTGTTTCAAATTCTCATGGACGGTTTCCCAATTATATAGTTCTAATCTCCCATCCTGAAACTCTGAATATCTTTTTTTTAACTCAGATTTCTGCCACTCAGACATAGGCAGTTCAGAATTGGAAGTAGCTATAGAATCCCAGATATCTTCTACTAACAGTAATTTATCTGATAATTCCATATTATCTATCACTTCGATAATTTTACTTGATATCATTATAATACCTCTTATAAAAATCTTATTACTCTTTTACGTATTTTTCAACCCAAAAACAACTTTTTACGATGTATCACATTTTGAATTTAATAAAAACACGCCCTCCTTTAGTTAACAAACTTAAATCTAGCAGACAAATTAACTACTTTGCAAAAAAAAATACAAATACCATCCATGATCAGTTAGATGTGAAGACATAATCGATCAGAATAAAAGGATCCAAGTGTATAATATTAACAGTTGAAAAAAATCGAGACTGTCAGTTAACACATTTTAGATCAATAATTTTTTAATTGATGTCCCCATAGATTCAAGAATCAAGCAGCATGATGTTGCTCCAGCATCAAGAAAACCTCTCGAACGTTCCCCTAATCTAGCTGCACGTCCAATTTTAGCAATCATATCCTTTGTAGAATCTCGACCTTTTACAGCAGCTATAATCATTTCATCTATTGCTTCACTAAAATCCATACCTTTGTACAGTGCTAAACTATAAGCATTTTTGGCCGGAATTAGAGTATCAAGAAGTGTTTTATCACCTAATTTTGCATTACCGATTTCCTGTATCTTAATAATTGAAGAATCAATCATCTTAATAAATATTTGTGCTGTAATCAATTCTTCATCTTTTATTACTTTTGCCATACTATTAAAAAAACTACCGTACAAAGGGCCCATAGAACCTCCAATTTCTGTTAAGAGTATTCTTCCTAAAATAGATAAAGACTTGGCAAAATCATGATTTTGCCCTTCCATGGCTTTTTCACATAAAGAGAATCCTTTACTCATATTAATTCCATGATCACCATCACCAATAGAACCATCCAGCTCACTCAGATGATCTGCATTCTCCTGAATTACCTTAATTATGTTTGGAACAATAGCAATACCTTCAATATTCTTAAAACTTTTCAATTCTTCCTTCTTGAAAATTGAGTTAATCCAACACTCTGGCATTCCATATCAACAAGTCCTTTTAATTCATCATCTACTTTCATTACAGAGAGAGTAACACCCATCATATCAAGACTTGTAAGATAATTTCCAACGAAAGAATGATAAACATTAATTCCCTTCAAACTTAGCATCTCATAAACTTTATTATAAAAGATATATAATTCCATTACTGGTGTAGCTCCAAGTCCAGATACCAAAACAACGACATCATCACTCTTAGTATAAGGAAGATCCGGTAAAATAATACCTGTGGCTATCTCTGCAATTTCATCAGCAGTTTTTAGTTTATCAACTTTTATTCCAGGCTCCCCATGGTGTCCAATTCCAATTTCCATTGTTCCAGCTTCTATTTCAAAGTTAGCTTTTCCTACAGCTGGAATTGTAGATGGGGTCAATCCAATTCCGATACTACGAGTATTATCTATTGCTTTCTTAGCTGCAATAACAACTTCATCAAGAGATCCACCTGCAGCCGCTTTTGCTCCCCCAACTTTCCATAGAAGAATTTCACCAGCTACTCCCCGTCTTTTATCAAGCTCAGATTTTGGAGCCGAAGGAACATCGTCATTAGCAACAACAGTTTTTACTTCTATTCCATCATCTTTAGCTAATTCAATGGCCATCTTCACATTCATATTATCACCTGCATAGTTACCATAAAGGCAGGCTACACCCTTACCGGAATCTGCTTCTTTAAAAGCATCATAAAAAGAAATAGCTGTAGGAGAAGAGAAGATCTCACCTACGGCCACAGAATCTATAAGATTTTTACCCAAATACCCAATGAATGCTGGCTCATGCCCTGAACCGCCACCGGTGACAACTCCAACCTTACCGGGCAAAGGACACTTATTATACACTATAACCCGGGGATTTTTTGCTCCCCGGATGATCTCCCCATGGGACTTCAAAAATCCTTGTAACATATCTTCAACAACAAAATTTGGGTCATTAATTATTCTTTGCATCCCTATCCTCTTATTATTATTTTTCCGGTGAAACCTTTTTCTTCTCAATCTCCATTATTCTCTCTATTTTAGGAGTGGACCGACCATCCTTAAACTCAACACTCAGCCAGGTATCTACTATCTTTTTTGCAAGTTCAGATCCTATAACTCTGGCACCCATAGTAATAATCTGAGCATTATTGCTCAGTTTTGCTCTTTCGGCAGAATATACATCATGGCATTGTGCAGCCCGAATTCCAATAACTTTGTTTGCTGTTATTGCCATTCCTATTCCAGTACCACAAATTAAAATCCCTCTTTCACTCTCTTCTGAAGAAACAGATTCTGCTATTTTTAAAGCAATATCAGGATATATAACAGGTTCCATGTTATATACGCCAAAGTCTTTAACATCATATTTTTCTTTTTTAAGATGTTCTTTGATAATTTCCTTTAACTTATAACCTGATTCATCGGCTCCAATTGCAATCTTCATACTTATCTCCAACCCGGCTCAATATTTTCTATTGATATATTTATTCAAAATATTTATTTACTGGCATCAATCATATACTTATATGTTTTTTCAAAATCCACAATACCGGCATCAGATCCTAATCCGGAAATGACAAGAGAGCCGCAAGCAGTACCAAATTTAGCACATTTTTCCAGATCCCAACCCTTTGAAAGACCTGTAATAAAACCAGCACAATATGAATCACCACAACCGGTAGAGTCTACAACTTTACTTCTAATAATGGGTACTATCTTCTCAATTATTTCTCCATTTTCATAATAAGCAATACTGCTTCCGTCCTCACCCATTTTAAAAACCGTATGTTTTGCACCTCTATCAAGAAAATACTTTATAATATCAACCCTATTCTTTAGGCTGGTCATCATTTCTGCTTCTTCCAGTCCAGGCATAAAATAATCAATATAGGGAAGACATGGCTCTATCAGATCCAATAAATCAGGCCTGTCAATTGCTACCAGATCAAAAGTGGTTATAACTCCATTCTCCTTAGCATATTTAAGTAAATCAACAGTTGGCTGCCCGTCAAAATTAGATAACAAAGAAGTCCCGCCCATATGCAAATAATCACTATCTTTTATTACATCCAGATCAACATCTTCCCAGTAGAATTCTCCATTTGCCCCAATAACATGCAGTGCAGGTCTTTCTCCATTAGGTCGAATTGGCAACATTGTTGCGGAAGTAGGAATACCTTCCTTCCTTGCCAGATATTTTGTATCTATTCCGTATTTGTTCATTGCATCAATTACGAAATTACCAAGTTCATCATCGCCAACTGCCCCCATTGCAGTTACAGAGAGGCCTAATTTTGCCATATCAATACTGGTTCCTGCTGCAGTCCCGGCTACAGTTATTCTTATCTCATCTAATAAAGCCAGATTTTGTCCTTCAGGAATCGATGTAACATATCTTCCAAGAATATCAACAATATGAATGCCTACGCTTACAACTTTAGTCATTGTAATATCTCCTTTACTTAGCGCTCAATTTACAATCCATTCTTTCACCTTTTAAAGTGAAAAAACTAATTTTATTTGCAGGTAATCTTATATAAACATTCTTTTCCAATCCAAACCCTGTTGAATCCGAACATTTAACACTGCAAACAGCATCTCCAATTTCTACCTTCAATAAGTATTGCCCGCCGATAACAATAGTCCTTTTAACTATTTTTCCTTTAATGGCTCCCGGCTCATTTTTGTTTAGAACCTTAATATCTTCCGGTCTTATTCCTAAAACTATTTCAGCATTTTCAATGTTTTTTTCATATTTAAATTTTAAGTCAAAAATATCATTCTTAACTGCATACATACTATTTGAAGTAATAACATTTTGATTACTAAAAAAGTTCATTCCGGGATTACCCAGGAACCAACCGGCAAAAGTATTTGCAGGGTTTGCGTATATTTGTCTTGGCTTCTCGTATTGGATTATATCTCCATCCTTCATTAGCGCAATTTTATCACCAAGGGTCATTGCCTCAGTCTGATCATGTGTGACATAAATAATTGTCTGATTTAAATTTTCAGTCATCACTTTAAAAGTCCGTTTAAATTCCAACTTATTGGTTGCATCAATATTAGTCATCGGTTCATCAAATAAAAGTATCTCAGGCTGTCTGGCAACTTCCCTTGCTACAGAAACTTTTTGCCTTGTACCATTATCCAACTCATTCACCATCAACTTCAAACTATCCTGAAGTGATAATAGCTCAACAACTTCCTCAATTCTTTTTCTCCTTTCTTTTACACTCAATTTAGCTATCAATAAGGGTAGTTCTATGTTACGATAAACATCAAGACCACTGAAAACAACCGGATATTGAAAAACCATACCTATTTTTCTGTCTCTGGGTTTTAGAGGGTCTACGCACCTATCGCCAAAGAAAACTTCTCCTTCCGTTTGATCCAGTAAACCTGCTATAATTCTTAATAGAGTTGTCTTTCCACAACCCGAAGGACCAAGCAGACATGTCACTTCGCCAGTACTGAAAGTGTAATTTAAATTATTAAGTGCTTTAAAATCTGAGAACATTTTAGTTAAATTCTTTATCGTAATTTCAGCCATGCTCCCTTACCCCTTTTGCTACCAGAACTCCGGTTTCACTTGTATAAATTCTTATATTAAGCGGATCAATGTTTATTCTTATTTCATTTTCAATTATTCGATCACCTAAATCGTGTCCGACAACGCTCCTTACCTCTTTATCATTCCACTTTAGATTAATTATTACCTCTCCACCTAAATCCTCTTTTAATATCACTTTAACTGTATCAGTGATCATTGCAGGGTTTTTATGCTCCAGTAATTTGATATGTTCCGGACGTATACAGGCTATAACATCAACTCTGTCAATAATTGAAATACTATTATCTAATTCTAATTTGACCGATAGATTCTTTGCCTTAAAATATGCTTTATCGGATTTGATTTGTATTTTCCCGGGTATTTGATTCACATCAGGAAAACCAACCATTCGCATGGTATCAATATTTTTTGGTTCTCTGTATATCTGTTCAGGATCTCCGGTTTCTATACATTTCATATCATAAAAAACTGCAATTTTATCAGCCAGCGCAAGTGCTTCAAGACTATCTGAAGTAGAGTAAACAAAGGTTGCAGACAGTTCTTCCTGCAGTCTTCGAAGGTCAACCTGTAATTGCTCTCTTAGTTTAAAATCCAAACCTACCAGAGGGTCATCAAGGACATAAATATCATTTTCTTTAACAAGCCCTCTCGCTATTGCTACTCTTTGTTTTTCCCCACCACTTAGTTGTTCGGGTTTATTATTTAACAGATCACCAATATTTAACATTTCTGCTATCATGTTTACTTTTGATTTTATCTCTTCTACCGATTTTTTTGCTAAAGTCAACGGATAAGCAATATTATCGTAAACACTTAAGTTGGGAAAAAGAGCAAAAGATTGTGGAATATACCCAATACCTCTCTTACCCGACGGTACTGAATTTGCATCCTCTCCTCTTAATAATACTGTTCCCCCATCATACCCTTCAAGACCCAACAGAATGCGTAAAATTACAGATTTACCGCTTCCCGGTTTACCAAGGATTGCCACAAGCTCATTATCTTCTACAACAAGATTAAAATCAGATAAGATTTCTATTTTCCTATATCCCTTCTTTACTCCGGAAAATTCAACTTTTGTTGCCAAAACTATCTACCCCCTACCCAGATTAACTAAACTCGGGGCTATTAGAATGCCCACAATAAAAATTATCACAATAATTACTGCGATCTTTAAAAACCCCAGGAAGGTTTCCCTTCTGGTTGCATCCGGATCTATATTCCCAAAAATATTCTGCATCATGGCTGTTATTATTAAAAGAATTATTCCAATCTTGTAAAGGCCTAAACTAAACCTCTGCATAATCAGCAGGAAACTAACAGGGAATAATGGAATTATTATCATTTGGATTTTATAAGCAAAGGGTTTATTTTTTTTAGAATTGGAACATGTATTCTTCACTATATTTCTCCTCTGACAGTTCCAAAAGTCATTCCAACAAGCAAATACTTCTGAAAAATAAATAAAATAAACAATAAAGGAACAATAAACACAACAGAGGCAGCTCCTATAAAACCCCATTCATATCCCTTGTCTGTATATGCCCCAATAGCTATAATAACAGGCGCTGTAGTAACTTTATTTCCGCCTATTACAAAGTTGAATAGGAATTCATTCCATACAAATATTAAGTTAAATATGAAAGCAGCAATAATACCAGGTCTGACCTGAGGAAGAATTACCTTTGTCATGATATGTAGTTGTCCGGCTCCATTGACAATGGCAGTCTCATCAAACCTTTTTGATATACCGTCAATGAACCCTTTCAAAATCCAAACCGAAAATGGTATACTAAACATAGTATAAAACATAATCATCCCAAAGTATGTATTCTTCCACCCAAGAGCAACGTAGAGTAGAAAAACAGGGACAATAACTGCAGCTCCCGGAACCATTCGCATTGAAAGCAACAGGAACATAATAAAATTTGTTCCCTTAGGTTTAAATCTTGAAAAAGCATATGCAGCCAAAAAAGAAACAATAATTGCAATTATTACAGCAATTATTGAGATAAAAAGACTATTCAGGAAAAAACCCAGGAATTCATACTTTACAAATAAATTTGTAAAGTTTTCCATTGTGGGCTTAAAAAACCACTGCGGTGGAATAGAAAGCACCTGATCCCGTGTTTTTAAACCTGCCAGAAAAATCCATAAAACAGGAGAAAAAGCTAATAACGACACTGTCCACAGTACTAAATAGTATAAATTTGTTTTTAAAGATGATTTCATTATCCTTCAACCTTCTTTCTTTTATTAAGTATTTCAAGAAAAATTGCAGTGAATCCAATAGCAACAAGTAATGCAATTATTGAAAGCGCTGAAGATTCCCCCATTTTAAAGCTTTCAAAAGCTTTCCGATACAAGGCAATACCAAGTAATTCAGTTGCATTCCCCGGCCCTCCAAATGTCATTGTAAAAACAACATCCATAGATTTGAATGATTCTATTGTCCTTAGCAAAATACCAAGAATAAGAATAAATTTCCCATGCGGCCAAATTATATATCTGAATTTACTAATAAAAGGCAATCTATCGATATCTGCAGCTTCCAGTTCTGCTGAAGGTACTGAACCTAATGCGGCCAGTGTCATCATTATTAAAAAGGGTGTCCACATCCATATATCTACAAGAAGAATTGATGCAAAAGCATTGAAGCCTTTTCCCAGAAAATTTATTTGTATATTAAACAGAGTATTAAGTATATGATTCAAGATACCAAAAGTTGGATCAAGAATTAATCGAAAAAATAGTCCTGATGCTACTGGAGTTAATACCATGGGTGCAAAAAGAAGAGTCAGAGCGAAACGCCTTCCAGGCATATTTCTACTTCCCCAGAATAAAAACCCCAAAAAGATTCCAAGACAAGTTTCAACAAAAACACCAACTACTACAAAAGTAAAAGTTTTACTAAAAGCGTTCCAGATTCTTACATCATTTAAAATGTTTATATAATTCTTCAGGCCTACAAATACCGGCCCATGGGCTGATATCATTACATATTTATAAAAGCCCAGGCCAACCATCCAAAAAACAGGTATAACATTCCATACAATAAAAAAAAGAATAACAGGTGTAATGAATCGATATGCAAACCAATCAGTATTCCTGGTCAATACATTTGCCCGGTTTAAAGATTTCACGCTTATGCTCCTCGGATAGATAATTATAACAATCAGAGGATAAGACAATTACTCATCTCATCCTCATCATATTTTAGTATATTATTTTGCCGTTGGTGGAGTTTTAGTCCTTCCAGCTTCATAAAGAATTCTTTGCTGCTCTGCAGCAACAGAATTTAGTGTCGCCATTGCATCTGTTGAATTTCCTGATGCAAAAGAAGTAAACTCTTCCTGTTGAAAAGAAAGCATTTCTGCATATGTGGGTTCATGCCAGAAGTCACGAGCTCTTTCTTCAGTAAGCATATATTTTAAAACCTTAAACCAGGGCTGAATATCTTCAAAACCGGGAGAATTTAAAGCTGCAGCATTTACAGGATTACCACCTCTTCTGGCAAATTCCAACTGAGTATCCTTTGTATACCACCATTCCATGAACTGTATGGCAATTTTCATATGAACATCATCATTAAACTTGTTAATGACCCATGGCTGACCACCAAGAGATGTTACTCTTTTGACGGTACCATCTGCCATTCTCTTTCCTGGAGGAGGAACAATCATTACTTTGTCTTTCATATTGTCTGGAATCATAGCCGCGCCCATGGCTGCCCACTGGAAAGCGGAGAATACTTTACCCTGTGTGAATGCTTCAACAACATTTCCAATACCATAGTTTATGTCTCCGGGAGGTGCATACTTTAAATAGCTAACCATTTTTTCCAAACCCCTGGCATTTTGTTCTGTATTGAGTATTCCTTCTACATTTCCTGTTTTTGAATCCCATATTTCCCCACCTGTAGACCAAAAGAAGGGATAAAGAGAACCAGTCATAAAGTCATATTCTTTAGAAAACTGAATTGCAGTACCATAAAAATCATCTGCTGGTCGAGTAAAATAATCAATCATTTGCTCATATTCATCATAACTAATATCAATAAAGTCTTCAAATGTTAATGGAAGATCATATCCGTACTGTCCTTTAAATGAAGCTCTTTCTGCTGGATCTTCCAGCATATCTTTTCTGACATATAAAACAAGAACATCTGCTTCCTGCGCTAAACCATAAAGTGAGTTGGAACCATCAGGATAGGTCATATAGGCACTCTTTACGATAGGATCAAACCACTTTACTTCTGAAAGGACAGGACTTTCAGCAATTATATCATTAAGCTGTACAATCCAACCCGGTTCAGCAAAAGCACCCAGCCATTGGCTGTCACTAATGATAATATTGTATTCCTGAGATTTTGTGGCTAATGAAGTTGCTGCCTTCTGAAAAAGACTGGAAAAAGGGGATTCCTGAAAGCTAAATTCAACATCATAACCATAGTTTTCTTTCGCATATTTTGCAAAAAGACCAGACATATCCACTGCAAGAGAACTTGGCAACCAGCCCCCTATACCAAGTATCGACATTTCAATCTTATCGGAAGATCCCTTCATATCAGAAGAGTCCTTGTTTCCACCAGCCATCACCACGACAGAAAACATCAATAGGAAAATTAAAGTAATAGAAAGAATTTTTGTTTTGTTCATTAATAACTCCTTGTGTTTTTTGATTCACTCAATAAGAGGAACCTTAAAATAATCCTGTGCGATCTAATAATACTAATCAATTATTCTTTACCACCTCCTTTTTATTGATCATATTTAATCTTTACATGAACTGATTTATTCCATCTCCAATAATATCAACAGGAATTCCCAAATATTTGCATGAAGCTGCAAGTTCCTGCATAATATTCCCATAACATATCGTAATGTGGTTTGACTTATGAGAACTCATAAGTTCGTCCCTGCCATATCCAGGAAGTAAAACATTGGCAATCGGCCACTCTTTAGATGTACGTTCTCTCCGCAGTAGAAGCTCTGCTTCAGGGAGATCTACAATTTCACCAATACCTATATCCATACCGATATTGCCATAGCCTTCATAGAATCGGGCCCAGGTTATTACACCCGGTTTCGAAACACCGGAGCAGGTTCCTCCTCCCTTAGGAAAATACATTGGTGTTTGTCTATACACATCTACATTCTCCCATCCGCCGTAATGTGCAGGAGGTGCTCCACCGGAAATTTCCAGGATCCAGACAAAACTTTCATTCCACTCTTTTCCCCAACGAATATCATGCAGTGTTGTTTCCGGAGGCATCTTTTTTTCATTCAGAATCTCATTCATCAGTACCTGAGGAACTGCAGAACCAAGATCTCCTTCATTGAAATGAATAATAGGCAGTCCTTTCTGTATAACCACTCCAGTTTCTAAACATTCAATGTCCGGCCTGTCCGAGTTATTCAGCATTCCTTCAGGAAGATCAGAAGCACATGTCGATCGAACCAGTCCATATTGGTAAGGGATTCCTATTGCACTTAAACCGTAACGTTTATAAATTTGTCCAGCAGCGTGATACATTTTCATTTGCTCAATAATCTGATCTTCTGTCAATTCAGTGTCACCATCTTCACCAAGATGGAATGTTACTTTTTTTCTTTGCAGCCAATTATATGTATCTTTTGCCGTATCTTCTAAGACAAGATTCATTTCTGCAAGCAAATCCGACTGACTAAGGAGTTCTAAAGGGAATGAAATCTCTGCCATAATATCCGGACTTATTACAGCATTCAGCATGCCCATACAACCAGGATCCATCTGACCAAGTATACGTTTTTCTTTTCGAATTCTATTCGCTATATCTTTACCAAGATGCAAACTTTCTGTTTTAATAGTTAACTCACTCAATGACACCTTATGATCTTCAAGATAACTTATATTTCTAGTTTTTATCCAGGATTTTAACCGATTTAAAAATTCAGCATCATCCCTAAATGAGTCTGTCCAAATTTTTGAATGCTTAATCCCCATTCTCTCAAACGAAGCTGAGTGATTAAGAAGAGATACCAACCCAGGCCAGGTTCCATCAAAATTGCCAAGTAGTAGAATAGGCCCATTGTGCAGCTTAAGGGATGATGCTAGATGATGCGCCCAAGCCCATGATGACAAAACAATAACAATAGGTATATCAGGGTGCAATTTCGAAAAAATTCTACAGGCTTCAGCCTGTGTATTGATGAATCCGTGATGGATCTCCTTTTTAAAAAGATGAACTCGCTTAGTCTCCACTCCAAGGCTTTTAAATGAATTCTCCACCTTTAGCAATGTCTCTTCCTGTTTTGGCCAACACTTAATATTGACAGAATCCCTAAAATCACCATTGGAAAACAGAACTACCTTTCTTATTAAATCCATCCGAGAAAATCTGCTTTTTAAGTTATCCATAGACCCTGAACTCCTCAAAACACTTTACAAAACGAACAACACTGGAAATTATCATAATCATCTTATGTAATCGTATATGTAATCGTATACATACTATAAGATAGCTTATCATCTGTCAACAAAATTCTATTCAATTTTTTACCCCTACTTTTTTACAGGATTCTCTTATTAACAGTTTCGGCTTTAGTACTGTTTTTCTTTTTTTTACTCTTTTTCCTTGAAGTAACCCATAAAGTAGTTTTACTGCTTCTTTGCCAAATTCGCTAACTGGCTGGATGACTGTTGTAACAGGAGGATCAAAAAGTGGCATATATTCAAATTCATCAAAACCTATAACTGATATATCATTAGGAATATTTAATTCCTTTTCACGTATAGCTCTTAGTGATCCAATTGTTGTTAACCCACTCATAGAAATAATTGCTGTTGGGGGTTTTTCAAGATCCAGTAATTCCAGAGTATTACGATAAGAGCTTTCGATTGTAAAATCTGCTTTCTTTATAAGTTCTTCATTATCATCCAAGCCATGCTTTTTACAACTTTTCATGAAACTTACAAACCTTTCAAAACCTGTTGTTACATCCGTTGGTACATGAACAGAACCTATTCTTCTATGCCCCAATCCAGCAAGGTAACTAACAGCACTCTCAACACCAAAACTATTATCGAGAAGGATACTTATTTCGTTATCCAAACCACAAGTTCGATCCAGAAAAACAACTTTCTGCCCCAAAAGAACATCATATGATTCTGGATTGTTAGATAGTGATGGAATAATAATATAACCATCTACCAGTTTACCGGATAACATCTCAATATAGATTCTTTCTTCTGCAGGATCATTTTGAGTATTACAGAATATAACATTATAACCAAGTGCATGTGCTTCTATTTCTACACTTTTAACTAACTCAATAAAAAAAGGATTATCAATATCTGGAAAAATCAAACCAATTATATGAGATTTTTTTAACTTTAAACTTCGTGCAAGAAGATTAGGCTTATACCCTAGTTGATTAATAGCCGCAAGTATTCGATTCTTAACTTCAGGACTTATATATCCAACCTTATTGATATAACGAGATACTGTTGCTGATGAAACATTTGCGAGTTTAGCAACATCTTTTTGGGTGCTCATTGCAATCTCCAACAATTGTACGATTTATTTTCTTCATGTATACGTCTATGTAATCGTACTCAT
>JGI24023J19991_10002773_pt1 | contig 12579 bp, 10 predicted proteins | sample Cruoilmetagenom1_FD_19991 | JGI IMG/M metagenome (IMG submission 19991)
TGGGTGTAGGGTGGGACTTTGAACATAGGATAAGCATGTAGTACCTTGTGTTGGTGGTTTTTCGGACGCGGGTTCGATTCCCGCCGCCTCCACTGTTTTAAAAAAGACAACCCGTATCTCCAGAGTGATTCTCTGGATAGGCGGGTTTTCTCTGTTTTCTCAGGACAGGGTCCAACACGAGTCCGATTACAGACATACTTTCAGAATAAGCATTTAGCCGAATGACGGCATTTTTCGGTTGTGTTAAGACATCAAATGGTCGGGTCAAACCACCCATTTTCACAAACCAAAAGTCTCTCGCAGGAGCTGTGCCAGTTAGGCATACCTGCGAGTACAAATTTTTCCAGCAAGTATACGTAACCTACCGGTCGAAAATCAAAAACGTTTATTTCCATGAACAAACCTACAAAATTACTATTTAACTACAAATATAATTACAAAAGCAGGAGTTGCCAACAAATACTATTACAAATAGCTATTTTGTTGCAAAAATAATTATTATGTCGGATGACGCGATTAGAATTCGGGAGAATCCTGCAAAAACGATTAGAAACAGGCATCTGACTGGTAAAATCATTACAATGACCGCAGAATCCGCCTGCGCCGGATATCGAGCAGACTGACTTAAAAATGAACGAGCCAGAAAGCGTTTTTACAAGCGGACCTTTCTCAAAGAGGACGCCGAGGGTGCGCTGATTGTCAACGGGGTCCGTTATTTGGAAACCTGAGAAGAGACCAACACCATCGGCATCTTCTTTCGCTTTGATGAGGCCGAAGCCAACGGCATCACCATTCGTGAATACGGCTTTTTCGGCGGTGACGTCGAGTATGTGGCCAGCGTGGTGAGCGGTGATCTGGCCATGGGCGGCGTGTTCCATCAGGGCACCAATCCGGTCGGTGAGGTGCTGCGCCCGGGCTACGTGTACGAAGTGAAGAACATTCCTGATTTCAACAAGATTTCCGATACCCGCGTGGAGCTGGTCGGGATCATCAAAATATAACCGGAGGTAAAAGAGATGAGTATTTCAAGAGATACATTCGATCCCGCCAAGAACTACAAACGCATCCGCTATCATCAGGATCGGGATCTGCTCGATTCCGAACTAAATGAACAGCAGGAGCTGACCAACCTTGAGCGCCACAAGATTGCCGACATCCTTTTCAAGGAGGGTTCAATTCTGAGCGGTCTCGATGTCACGGTACAGGATAACGTGCTCACACTGACACCCTGCATGATCTATATCGACGGTCATGTGGAAGGGATTACCGGCACGACAGGTTGAGCCGGCAGGATGAAACCCGAAATGCGGCCATTCATACCAGCTTGATTACAGGGAGCAGCCCAGACACCTGAGTCCATCCCATCCGCAAAAAAACAGCCAACGCCCCGGAGAGCTAGCTCGCTTCCGGGGCGTTTCTTTTTTCAACATCTGCTCACTCATTACGACCTCGGCCATAATGGGGAGAGAATCGCCTTTGGCCACTGGTATCCAGCATAATAAAGCTAAATCGGCAGAGAACATTTGACTTTCGGCTTTTATTACAGTATATTTTGCAGGGTGAATTAAAATGGAAGTGTTGTCTTTGCAGCACTCCTTGGCTGCTTCTGGCACCGACACGGTTACAAACAAACGAAAACACCCACGGCACGTGATGGTTTCTGGAAGGCGAAATTCATGGCCAGTGTCCTTAAAACTGCCGGTTGGCGAGTGTTGGTCGTGTGGGAATGCGAACTGAAGAAAGCGGATAAGAATGATCTGTTTGAAAAAGTAATGGAATTTTTAAAGGCTGAAAACAATTCAAAAGCAATCCAGGAGATCAAATAGCGATGGATATCCTGCTGACATTCACCGGTTTTCATGACCCCTATTCAAAAGGATTGGTTGACCAAGAGGAACAACCGGGGCCGATCCTGTCGTTGTTGAATGTCAGAAGCTTCGAGCACGTATTCCTCTTTGACACGCCTACAACTAGGGAGATCAGCAGGAACACCAAACAGGCGATCAGCGCATTATATCCGGAAAGTGAAGTTCATGTTTTGGATATGACATTGTCGGACCCTACCAGCTATCGGGATATTTTAGGCGGGTTGAAACAGCATGCGCATACCATTCAGGAAGAGTATGACCCGGCCTGTTTCTATATCTCTGTCGCATCTGGCACACCGCAGATGCATGCCTGTTCGGTGTTGTTAGCATCCTCAGGTGAAATCCCAGCCAAGATTCTTCATGTAAGACCACCACGCTTTGTAACGAAGGATCTCCCCCCTGTAAGCGAGATTGACCTGTCATCGGACGAGTTTCCGTCGGTAAGGTTTAAATCCTCCAGTTTTGCCCTTGATGAACACGAGGTTGATGTGGATTTTGCCCGGGCACAGCTCGGGATTGTCGGGGATCACCCGACGATGCTCAAAGCGCTTGATATGGGAGCCATGCTGGCCACCTCGCAGGCTCCGATCCTGATTACCGGAGAGACCGGAACCGGAAAAGAGCTATATGCCCGCTATGTCCACGCATTGAGCGGACGACCACGCGATACCTTCATAGCGGTCAACTGCGCGGCCATTCCGGAGGGCCTTGTTGAAAGCATTCTGTTTGGTCACAAAAAAGGAGCCTTTACCGGAGCTGTAAACGATCAGACCGGTAAATTCGATGCCGCAAACAAAGGAACTCTGTTTCTGGATGAGCTGGGGGAATTGCCGCTGCCTGCTCAGGCAAAACTTTTAAGGGTCCTTCAGGACGGTATTGTCGAGCCGATCGGTCAGGCTAAGGGGCATGCTGTTGATGTTCGGATCGTTGCGGCCACCAATCGTGAGCTCCGTAAACAGATCCGCAAGGGAAATTTCCGGGAGGACCTTTATTACCGGTTGAATGTCGGTGAGATCAAACTGCCCTCCCTGCGCGAGCGGCGTTCAGATATTCCAAAACTGGTCCTCCATATCCTGGATCGGTTGAACGGTTCCCTGAAAAGACAGCGCCGACTCACAGCAGACGCACTCAGTCGCCTTCAGGCCCACAATTGGGAAGGCAACATCAGGGATCTCGAAAACGTTATTGAACGTTCTGTAAGGCTAAGCCATGTGGAGGTGCTGGACGCCTCAGATCTGCTGATTACCGAGCCGATCACCTATGCCGATCCATTGGATGCTTTGCCAGAGCCTTACGAGGGGTTTTCTCTGGATGAGTTTCTCGGCAGTGCCCGCAAACAGATGATTTTGAGGGCACTGGAGGCTGCAAACGGCAATCAGAGTCAGGCGGCGAGAATGTTGGGTGTGACCCCTCAGGCGGTGCACAAGTTTTTGAACCAGACAAAACGAAAACTTTAAGCCGGGGTTTAAAATGTATCAACCTGAGTTGAAATACGACCAAAGCCTTGTCAATGACCTTGATTTTGTAATGATTGTTATATCAGCATGTTACGCTATTTTGAATTATTTGGCACGCCGGTTGCTGAAGACCAGATACATAAAGAATCGCAATTGGTTGAAAAAGCAAAAGGAGCAACGATGCCAGCATTCAGAGTCAATTCAATTATCGACGGAGATACCTTCGAGGTGTCACCGGAGTGAAAATGGAACGGTGAGACCGGAACCAGAGTCCGTCCAGCCGGTTACGATGCTCCGGAACTGCACACCGCCAAAGGGCAGAAAGCGAAGGAAGCTTTGTCAAAGCTTATCAATGGGCAGCAGGTTGAACTCAGGACCGCTTACAAAGTGGATCGGGGCCGACTGGTCTGCGAAGTGTTTGTCGGGAGCAAAAACCTTGCTGAGTTTTTTCCCGAGTATTGAGAATTGTATGAAATTGAAACCAGCAAATTAATCAGGAGGATGATCCATGTTTGATCCTAAAAAGTTCACCACCCCGACCGCCAAACCGCTTCCCGTCGTTCTGCTTCTGGATGTCAGCTCCAGCATGTCCGGAGATAAAATCGGGAACCTTAATAAGGCTGTCGAGGATATGCTGAATACCTTTGCACAGGAAGAAAAGATGGAAACGGAGATTCTTGTTTCCGTCATCACTTTCGGGAACCAAGTTGAACTGCATATGCCCTATACCAAGGCTTCTCAGGTGCAATGGCAAGGTCTGCAGGCAAACGGCATGACCCCGATGGGAACCGCTCTCAAAATGGCCAAGGCTATGATTGAGGACAAGGAGACCACTCCGTCCCGCGCTTACCGGCCAACTATTGTCCTTGTTTCAGACGGGCAGCCAAATGACAGCTGGAAAAGGCCACTGGATGACTTCATCTCTGAAGGGCGTTCTTTCAAGTGCGACCGCATGGCAATGGCTATCGGACGTGATGCGGATGAGACGGTTCTGAAGCGTTTTATCGAGGGCACGCCCCATGATCTTTTCTATGCGGAAAACGCCGGGCAGCTGCATGAGTTTTTCCAGCGTGTGACCATGTCGGTGACCATGCGTACCCAGTCAAAGAACCCGAATGTGGTACCGGCTCCGTCGGAGATCAAACTGGATGGTGGCAGCGTGAAGTCAGCTGCAACTGGAAATACGACCGCTTCATCCGACGATGAAGGTTACTGGTAAACACAAATTTGGAGGTGAATCATGCCACAAGCAATTGGCGATTCTGATGAACTTGACCATTTCGCGCAGTCTTTGACGCAGTTTATCGACACGTTGAATGAAGCGGTTAACGGTTTGAATCATAGTTACGGTTCCCGAAACACCTCTGTTTCAAAGCATGAGAGTGTTTCCTCACTAAACCTGACCGGGATTTCCGATGAGTTACAAAAATCAAAAAGAATCGTGATTATTGATGGTCTTGATTCGACCAATGAATTTCATTCCGGACCTGCGAGTTTTCGACCGGTGAAGAAAGATGAGTCACCTTCACCACAAGAAAGTCTGAAGAAAATTCTGGAAGACGGTCCGCTGCAAGGGACATTTGTGATTGCCTTTGCGGATAACTGGAAACGCTGCAATTCATCGTACAAGGACCTTCTTGGGTCTTTTGAGATGCGCGTCGGATTCTGCATGAATGAAGACGATGCTGGCTCATTCGTCAGTGGAGCGATAGGAAGATTTAAAGGACTTGAAACAGACAATCGCGCTGTCTTTGCCGATCGCTTGAAAAATCAGGTTAGTTGGTTCCGTCCATACATAAAGAGGGAAAGTTTATGAATAAATATTTAATGACATGGTACGGAATGACTGATTTCAGGGCCTCACTTGGACTGGAACAAACAACCGGCCCCGTTCTGGGAGCTTTGCTGGCGGAAGACTACACCGATGTGGTCATCCTTGGCTTTACGCACCCGGATAAAATCGAAAACAAAGCTGATGAATTTCAGCAAAAAATAGCAGATGTTGAAGGTTCTGACCTGGCTGCTGCGAGACAGTTTATCGACCTGTTTTCAAATACAGAGGATGCGCACAATCATTTCAAACAATGGCTTAAAAGGCAGCTTCGGGATGCAGGCAAAAAGGTCGATGTACGTTTTCACCCCGTGGGGCTGACGCATCTCAATGACACTGAAGGCATATATGAGGCTGCGACTCAATCCCTGAATGAGGTTGCAGCATCTGAAGGTGAAAAGCTTGTAACTCTCTACCTGAGCCCGGGTACTCCGGTTATGGCTTTCGTCTGGGCTTTTGCGGCCCTGAGGCATCCGACTTTAAAAAAACGCCTTATCACATCTTCTCAGCCCGAAAGACCTCCGGAAAGAATCGTCCTGCCGAACGAGTGGCTGGAATGGCACGGAAGACAGGTTCGAACAACTAATGCGGAATCTGATCAGTATGATGCCATTTTTCACCTGTTCGGCGAACAACGGATGCCGAACCTGCTTGGCGTGATCCAGTTTTCAAGCAGGAAGCACATCTTTGTGAATTCCGTACAATTCCCTGCCGATGTCATGAAGCAGTTTCTTGGAGAAGCTGAATACGGTGAAATTGCTGTGGACCCGTATGACCCTGAAAATGTCCGTTCCACGATTCTGGATCTGATCTCCCAAATGCCTGCCGATGCGAATATCGGCTTCAACTTAACGGGCGGAACCAAGCTGATGTATGCCGGCGCTCTTGCCGCCTGTCGCAAGGTAAATGCGACGCCATTTTATTTTAACAGCCGGAACAATCAGGTGGTTTATCTCAATGACTTTAAGAGTGTTGAAACCAAACTGATTCCATCGATAGAAACCTTTATCCAGCTCAATGGCAATAATCTGTTTATCTCGAAAGCAGGCCATTGGGCTGATATCCCCGGCATTGAATCTCAGGATCGGAAAAGTCTGACCAATGAGCTCTGGCAGGCGCGTTCTAAAATTTCACGACTCTATGGAGAGCTGTCCCGTTATAACGTCAGCTTTCAGCCATTTGAAGTGAACAAAGGGAATATCTACGCGAAGCTCTCCAAGGATAAAAGTGCGAAGATAAGCATCGGCACCAAGCACTTTGAGTTCAAAGAGTGGCCGGATTTCGCCAAATATCTCTCTGGCAGATGGTTTGAAGAATACACCTTTATGAAGCTTCAGCCCCTTGTTAATGCTGGTTTGATCAAGGATATGCGCATCTGTCTTGAAGTCTCATTCAAAGAAGACGGTGCCAACAAGAGCTCATCAAGCTTTAGCGCACAACTAAGCAACCTGTTTGGAGCTCCTTATCAGGAGCTTGATATTACCTTCACGAATGGAAGACGTCTCTATGTCATCGAATGCAAAGCTGGCGATGTGAAAAGCGAGCATGTCATGAAGCTCCAGAATATTGTCCGTTATTTTGGCGGAATTGAAGGCAGAGCTGTTTTAGCCTCATGTTTCTCCCCGAAAAACAAAGTCGTAAGAAAGAAGATCGACGACTCGAAAAACCTTCAGTCAGTATCGGGTAAGAGCCTGTTCAGGCAGCTGGAAGAAATGATTCAACCCGGAGGGCGTCATCGATGAAAGAACTCCTCTGTATCATTGTTGATGTTTCCGGCAGTATGAATGAGATGGGCAAAATTCACCTTCAGCGGAATTTGTGCCGTTATGTGGCTCAACTGCGGCTCATAGATCAGGGAAAATACTCAGGCTTAGACATCCGTTTTTATCAATGGGCACAGAATGTTTCCGAGATCTATTTGCAAAGCGACGGAGATATCCCTGCCTTAAACGCTGAATCTTCCTCGAAACTATGTGTTCTCTCTGATTTTCTATCCCAGAATCTGAATGATACCGTGAGATCGACGGTTCTCATTCTGTCTGACGGCAATTTTTCCAATTCAGACATTGTAATCTTTCAGAACCAATTGAACAGATTCACCAACTTGATCATCCGGACTGTTGCAGTCGGCGCTGATGCTAACCTGTTGAAATTAATGAAAATTTCNTCAAACAACACTGTTTACCTTTCGGAAAATATAGCTTCAGCGATTGACAGCACAATCTTTGGTTCTGATGAGCCGTTNACCGCGCCAGTATCCACNGTCCAGATTCTGNAATCCGAACCGGCGCANTCAGAAGAACCTGAGGAGGATTGGGATGCTTGATCAACTCTGGAACAGCTGGGGTGCCTCAGTAATCGGCCCCCTACATGTTAAATCCGTGATTCCCAATCAGGATTCTTGGATGGCACGCCGGTATAAATGGGGAAATGTCGTTGTTGTATCGGACGGCCTGGGCAGCAAGGCACATTCAGATCACGGTTCAAAAGTCGCCTGTCTTGCTGTTTTTGAGGCAACCAAGAGCTTTCAGAATAACCCTGATGCCAACATCGTTGATATTCTAAGGCTCATTCATGCCAACTGGCTTGTGAAGATAGCTCCGTACTCTTCATCAGACTGTTCGGCCACATGCCTTTTTGCCATCCAGATTGAAGGAATTATCACTCTTGGCCGTCTCGGTGACGGAATGATTGTCGCCCTTGGAGAAACTGAAGAAAAACACCTTATCCTCAGTAATAACAAACAGGATTCCTTCTCAAACTACACAAACAGTCTTCAGCAGAAGTTTAAGCCCGATCAGTGGGAAACCGCGACGATTGAAAGCGCGGTATGCAATGCAGTTGTGCTATGCACGGATGGCATATCCGATGACCTTTTGCCTGAAAAACAAATGATCTTTGCACAGGAACTCTACTCCACTTATGCAGACATGGAGTCGGAAAAAAGAAAAAGGGATCTTAAACGTTGGCTCAATAAATGGCCGGTACCTGGACACTCCGATGACAAGACGATTGCTTGTCTGATTAAGAAAGGAGGTTACCAATGAGCCAAAGATTCAACGAGTATGTGGATGAATATCAGAATGTACATATTCAGGACAAGGTGCTCGGTCAAGGTGGCCAAGGGGTGGTTTTCCGTACGAAGGACCCTGATCTGGCGATCAAGCTTGTTACAGATGAAAGCGGGAATCCGGTCACCGATAAGGAGTCGGTGGAAAGGTATTCAAAACGCTTTAAACGCGTCCGTCTCCTGCCTCTGCCAGAGCGCCTGAATATGTCCGTACCGGCAGCTTTACTTCAGAACAATGCCGGTTATGTGATGCAACTTTTGAGTGAGATGGTTCCGTTCAGCCATTTCTGGCTTGATGGCAAGTCCGCAGAAAAAATTGGTCCCGACGATATCCCTGCATGGCTCTCTGCAATGGCGGAGACCGAAGCCAAAAAGATCGTTCACTATTATAAAACCGGAGGACTCAGACGCAGGCTTCATGCGCTCTACAAATGCGCGTCTTTATTGGCGCGCCTCCACGGCAAAGGTATGGTCTATGGCGATATATCACCCAACAATATCTTTATTTCAGAAGGGCTTGATAACTCATCGGTATGGCTGATCGATGCCGACAATATTCGATTTGAAATTTCCGCAGGAGGAAGTGTTGTTTACACACCAAAATACGGTGCACCTGAACTGGTTCATGGCAAAGACGGTGGAAGACCTTCAAGCGATGGTCATGCGTTTGCGGTGGTGGCTTTCTACCTTCTTTCGCTTATTCACCCTTTTGTCGGGAAAAAGGTGGATGGAACGGATGAAGGGGACTGGGCTGATGAAGAAAATGATGACGAGAACATTGAAGATAAGGCCTATGCGGGATTATTCCCTTGGGTTGATGACCAGAATGATGATTCAAATTCTTCTGACAGCGGTCTGCCCAGAGCCCTTCTCCTTACAGAGAAACTGAACACTTTATTTGAGGGCACATTCGGCCCGGGCAGGACATCCCCTTTGCTGCGGCCGACCATCTATCACTGGCCTGAAGCTCTCGCTCAGGCAGCGGATATGACCGTCACATGCCAGGGCTGCTCCATGAACTATTACTACGACTTCATTCATCCTGAAACAGAGGGGCACAATTGCCCTTACTGTAAAACACAGAGGCCACAGGTGCTCATTTTTGAGTCTTATCGATGGAATGGACCTGACAAGCCCTTAAACTCGCCATGCTGGCGTTATATTCGTGAGATCCATCAGGGTTCCGAACTGACAATACCGAGGCGAGTTTTTGATGAGTTTTCAATGCTTGATTCGGATACAGCAGAGGTGCACATATCTTTAACTGAAAAAGGTATTCTGATTAAAAAGTCAGACCATGGTAAAACTGATTTATCCGTTGCTGACCCGCAAAGTGGTTTTCAGAAGCTTTATTCACAGATGAAAATAGACTGGGTAACGCCGGATGTTCAGTTTTGGATGTTCGCACATTTGAATAGTCCTCGGTTGGTTAACTGTATGATCAGCGGAGGTAGTAAATGAGACTGAAAGACATAAATGCTGAAATCACTTTTGAGTTATGGATGAAACCGGAGCTGTCTGGAGAGTCGCCAAACATGGGTATTGGATATATCGCACCCGATAATGGTGGACAGGCATACAAACTAAGAGTCGAGGGCAAGCAGTGGAAATCGTTGCTGCGGGACGCCTCGTCCGGAAAAGATCTGAATTTTCATCTGAAAAGAGGTTGTGCACATCTTGCCGAGGTAATGCATGTTGCCAAGGACGGCAGTGCGCTTGTGAAAATCACCTTTTTCAATGGTGAAATTGTTGAAATTGGCGACGTGGAGATCGGCATTGATGAGCGCATAGAGTCAACGGCTAAAAGAAATGGCATTCACTTCGATGGAGCCGAAAAGCTGAGCAGGTTATTAAGCGAGAAATGCAAAATCAGTGTTGGCGGTGAAGATTTCTTTCTGCTCATGAGTGGCCCATCCGCCAAGGCTGACTTTGAAGAGGATAGTCAGGAGGATGAAGGCTCACCTGAGTCTCAAGCCGTTGTACAGGAAAAGTACCGGGAATTCTCTATTTATGGAGAGAGGGTTTGCATTCCGGTTGAAAGGCGCAATGTCGATAAGTCAAAGGATATTTATTTTGCGACCAAAGCTGTCTTTAGGGATAACCAGAAGAGCGAAGGCGCTTTACGTCTGGCAAGGGGGGCAGTCCTGTTTTCTGACTACACCAAGACAGGTCGCATCCGTGCGTTAGCCGCTGGAGCGATGAGTCAGCTTACCAAGGAAACCGGGAGCTACTTGAAACAGTGGGACGAATACGGCGCAATTGAAGGTGAAATGCTGCTTGCAAGGGCCAAAGCCGTCGGGAGAATTGACTACCATGGCACAGAGCAGACTACAAAAGGAGTTAAGTTCTTTGTGCCGTCTATTCCGGATCAACTTACCGAAGGTGATGAGATAGAAATCACCTCCGAGGAGCCTTTATACCTCAAGGATCCTGATCTTACATGGAAAAACTACAGTAAGGATCTGGAAGAAGAATTCGCGTCCAAAAAGAATCAGAAAAAGAACGATTCTGAAAATAATACAGCCTCTGTCTATGCTCCGATCCTTAAACTTTCAAAAACCAGCGTTGAATTGGATCTACAGTCAATACCATTTGGCCAGATGTTTTTGATTCTGTCCATCAATGGAAAAAAGATTCAGATTGAAAGACGAATGCGGGCACGGTCAGCCATTCTTGAAGGACGCTGTGCTAATCCTCTTCTCGGCCTGCTGATTGAAGAAGGAGGAACTCTCCCGGATATACAGCGCGTCACAAAACTGAAGCCTTTGACGTCATTCGTGAAAGAGAAGATCTTTAAGCATCCTCCTACAGACAGGCAGGTGGAGGCTATCGACGTCGCGTTGAACACCCCTGATATTGCTCTTATTCAGGGACCTCCGGGAACAGGAAAAACAACTGTTGTTACAGCAATTCTTGAAAGGCTCAATGAGGAATATGACAAAACCAAATCGATAAGAGGTCAGATACTTGTCTCCGGTTTTCAGCATGATGCAGTGGAGAATATCGTTGCGAGGCTGAGTGTTAATGCTCTACCGGCAGTTAAATTCGGCAGAAGGTCCGGTGATTCGGAATTTACGGAAGATGCCGTCACGGAAAAAATTAATAAATGGTGCTCCAATGTCGCCGAGAATATTCGAGACAAAAATCCTCAAATTGCTCAGACTGAGGATCAGGTAAGACTGGCAGAGCTGTTTGTCGCATATTCATTGTGTCCATCGAAGAACAACACAGTCAGTTTAATGGAGCGTATTCTGGATTTGCCCAGAGACGTAATTTCTGAAGAGATCACCAATGAGGCTGAAGAGATCACGAATTCCCTGCAGGCAGAATTTCAAGCCAATGATCCTTCCACCTTGCGGTTCGTTCGAGCCCTGCGTGTCAGTGAAGCTGCCTTTGAAGACGATGGTGCGGCAAGAGCTGTCGATTTGCTGGATAAGATCGAAGATGAAACTTCCAATCAGGATTTAATCGTTCTTGAAAAAGCGGCCCGTTGGCGTAGCGGTAAACCGCTGAGCTTTCTTCCAGAACTCAAAGGGTTGAAAGAGTCGCTGCTCTATAGATACTTGCCTTCGCCCGATTTCAGGACAGAAAAACCAAGAGAAGATGTTTTGAGATTAGTAGCAACTGTGTCTCAGCTTTTGGAGAAAAAACTTAACTCAACCAACAAGCTGGATGCAATCCTGGCAGAATTCTTACATGAGCTTGAGGACAACCCGGACGGTGTTCGTGAGGCTATAGAGGATTACAATTTTGTGTATGCTGCAACTACCCAGCAGTCAGTCGGGCAAACCATTATCATATCAAAGAATAAATATATTAGATATGATCAAAGACCTGAAATGATTAAATACGACACGGTTATTATAGATGAAGCCGCGAGAACCAGCCCGAGAGACCTGCTTATTCCAATGGTTCAGGCGGAAAAACGGATAATACTTGTCGGAGACCACCGGCAATTGCCTCACTTGATTGATGAAGAGGTGGCCAGAGTTTTGGAAGGTGACGATTCTTCTGGCCCGCCGGTGGATGTCGATTTTGTGAAGAAAAGTATGTTTGAGTATCTGTTCAACCGCCTGAAAAAACTGGAGGAGAAGGATAACATCAAACGAACAGTGACGCTGGATGCTCAGTACCGAACCCATCCGCTGTTGGGTGATTTTGCCAGCAATAACTTCTACCGAAAATACAACGAGGATTACCGTTCTCCATTATCTGAGAACCACTTTGAGCAAAACCTTCAGGGAATAGAAAATAAAGCCGCGATTTGGATTGATGTGCCTAACTTAGCTGGAAAAGAAGGTAAAACTGGTTTTAGTCGTAAAAGAGTGGCAGAGGCACAAAAAATAGCAAAGG
>JGI24023J19991_10002774_pt1 | contig 12576 bp, 11 predicted proteins | sample Cruoilmetagenom1_FD_19991 | JGI IMG/M metagenome (IMG submission 19991)
GGGCCGGTGCCCGCGCGCGGAGGGTCCCAATCCCTGACACCGCCGATGGCCTCATGAAACGTTCCGTTTTTTTTCTTTCCGATCGTACCGGCATTACCGCGGAGACGCTGGCGCACAGCCTGTTGACCCAGTTCGAGGGCGTGGCGTTCGAGACCATCAGCTGTCCCTATCTCGACAGCATAGAAAAGGCCGATCATGTGGTGGCGCGCATCAATCAGGCGGCAGCGACCGACGGTTACAAACCGTTGCTTTTCAGCACCTTCATCAATACCGAGATACGCGGGCGGGTGGCGCGCAGCCAGGGGCTGCTGATCGATTTTTTCGACGCCTTCATCAGCCCGCTGGAAACCGAGCTCGGCATCCGGTCCTCGCACGCCGCGGGCCGCTCCCACGGGGTCGGGGCCTATGCGAGCTATGCGGCACGCATCGATGCCATTAATTTCGCGCTTGCCAATGACGACGGCACCAGTACCCGTGCTTACCCTGCCGCGGATATCGTTCTCATCGGTGTCTCGCGCTCCGGCAAGACGCCGACCTGTCTGTATCTGGCGCTGCAGTACGGCATCCTGGCGGCCAACTACCCCTTGACCGAGGACGACTTCGAGCCGCTGCGATTGCCCGCGGGGCTACACGCCCATCGCGACAAGCTCTTCGGGCTCAACATCAACGCCGACCGGCTGTATCAGCTCCGCTGCGAACGCCGCCCGAACAGCCGCTATGCCACGCTCGGCCAATGCGAGCGTGAAGTGGAGCTCGTCGAATCGCTCTATCGCCGCGAGCGCATTGCATTCCTCAACTCCAGCGCGGTGTCGATCGAAGAGATCGCCACCAGCATTCTCGACCGGATGGGGCTGGAAAGACGGTTGTACGGATAACACCGGGCGCCAACCCCAGGCATGACTCAGGATTGTCGTTAAAGCGCCAGGCTCACATCATGAAACGGCGGTGATCCGCCGACTGCCCGCGTTTTCTCCCTGGAACCTGTCTCAAAATCAAACGCTCAGCAAGCCTTCACGCCCTGGAAGCAAAGCACGCCAAGGCGCAGAAAACGCAAAGAATACTTCAAAATAAAACGTTTTTGCTTTCTCCGCGACCTTTGCGTCTCCGCGACCCCACAGCGCCAGCGGGCGGAAGGTATTTTGAAATCGGTTCCAGCCACATTAAAAGGAATGAATGAAGCGCGCCCGCCTGCTGTGTGTGTCGCTGCTCGAAGTCCCGAATGACCTTCCGCGTGTAGTGGCGCGCCCAGTACGGCGGTTTGCCCTGCCTGAAGTATTGCGAGAAGGCGTGTTGCATGATCATTGGGTTCGCCGGCGCCCCGTGCCAGTCGGTGTAGGCCCGGCAAAGCACCTCATACTCACTGGTGTCCAGAATGTTGGCGGCTTGTGCGATGGAATACATGGTTGGGTAACTCCCTTTGCGTGAGACTGTCCCTGACGTCTTTGCACGTTGTGTGCCAACCCATTCAACAGGGCTCAAATCGCTTGCCCGGCGCCCTCGATGCGCGCTGCGTGCAGATTCACCTGCACGCCCACAGTGCGCACCGGCACACGCAGTGCACTGAAACTGGGCATTACCGGATTATAAACCAAATGCCGGATCGCCGCCCGGTCAGGCCGAGGCCCGCTTCCATGCCTATATGAGTTTTCAACGCAAAGGCGCTAAGGCGCAAAGGTGCTTGAGTTCATGGGCATTTTTTCTCTGCGTCTTGGCGTCTTCGCGTTATAATGGTCATATTGATGCTGTTTTTACGGTCGGCCCACAGAGCCGCATCTGGTCGCATTAACGCGCTCGCGGAACGATCCGGCGTATGAAATAATCGATCGCGTGTTGATTTATACGCAGGCACTATGATTACGGTAACTTGATCACTCCGCCCGCGGCAATACCAATGACCCAGAAAGACGATCAACAACATCCGGCCGGGACCAATATCGGCATCGATATCTCGGAAGAGGATATCTATGATGCCATGGGCAGGATCTCGGGCTATGTCGATATCTCGACCGAGGATTTCCGCGAGGTGTACCGCCTGGCCTATGGCCACGCCATTAAGCGCCTGGTCGGCACGGTAAAGGCCGGGGATATCATGGTCCGCGAGGTGGTAAGCGTGCGCGGCGACACCCCTTGCGACGAGGTGATACGGCTGATGGCCGCGAAGGCCGTCAAAGGCGTACCGGTGATCGATACCGATGGCAAGGTCATCGGCATGATCTCGCAGTTCGATTTCCTGCGCCACTTCGGCTGCCAGTCCTTCATGCAGTTCATCGCGCGCTATCTCGATCGGCCCGACGATCTTAAGCATACGCTGCACGAGCTCAAGGCCATGGATGTCATGAGTGCACCGGTAATCGTGTTCCACAAGGATTCTGGTTTCCTGGAAATGATGAAGACCTTCAAGGAACACCGCATCAGCCGTGTGCCCGTGGTAGATGATACGGGGCGTGCGCTCGGCATGGTCTCCCGCAAAGAATTCATCAAGTCCTGCGCACTGGAACCCTTATGAAGGATTATTTCAGAAAAATGCGCGGCACCACCCGCGGCAGCCCCCCTCGGGTCAGGATGTCCGAAGTGATCTGGTCCTGGCTCGGCGCATTTCTTGGCATCGGTGCCGTGGCCCTGCTCAATGACTATTTTTTTGACGGCACGGACTACCTGATGATGATTGGCTCATTCGGCGCCTCGGCGGTGCTGATCTATGGGGCGGTGCGCAGCCCGCTGGCGCAGCCGCGCAACCTGGTCGGAGGACACATCATCTCNGCGCTCNTCGGCGTGGCCGCGTTCAAGCTGCTGGCCGGCCAGCTGTGGCTGGCGGAAGCGGCGGCGGTGGCCACGGCGATCGCGGCAATGCATCTGACCAGAACATTGCACCCACCGGGCGGCGCGACTGCGCTGATCGCCGTGATCGGCGGCGAGAAGGTACATGCGCTCGGCTTTGCCTACGCCGCCGCGCCGGTCGGGCTGGGCGCGCTACTGCTCTTGGGCGTCGCGTTGCTGGTCAATAACATTCCTGACACCCGCCGTTACCCCGAAGTCTGGTTCTGATGCGTCATCTCAGGCAACGGCCCGCCCCACTGGGGAATCGGTATCACGCAGTCGATTAATACGTGGCCGTGACCGACTCATCAAAGACCGTGCGCGGGCTCATGATCGGCCTGGCGGGTCTGGTGCTGATAACGTTCCTGCTCGGGGCCGCCCAATGGTCCGCGTGGCTTCCCGGCCAGCCGGCCGTGGTGCATCTGATTTTTGCGCTCGGCATCATGCCGCTGATCCTGGGCGCGATGATCTATTTCACGCCGGTACTGACCCAGAGCCGCGCCCCGGAAAGGTGGACGGTGTCTTTACCGCTGCTGGCGCTGGCGGCCGGCGGCCTTGGTTTTGCCGGCCTGGGCTGGGATACCCGGCTGACCCCATTCGCCGCCCTGCTCGGCATCGCCGCCTGCACCGGGCTGCTCGGGTGGATGGGACGCCGCGCGCGCCGGATGCCGGGCAGCCCGCACCCCTGTTTGCACTGGTACCGCTGGGCCGTGCTGAGCCTCATCCTGGGTCTTGCGGCTATACTGGGTGCGGCCTTGTGGCCGGAGCATGCGCACGCTTTCAAACGCTTTCACTTGCATGCCAACACGCTGGGATTTGTCGGCTTGACCGCCTTCGGCACCTTGCAGGTGTTGCTGCCAACGGTGGCGAATTATCACAAGCCGGATACCGCAATCCGGCTGCGACGTGATGTATATAGCGCCGTTGCCGGCACGCTGCTCATCGTCATCGGCGGCGCCGTCTTTGTGCCGCTGTCCTGGGCCGGGCTGTTACTCTGGCTGCAGCCTCTTGCGCGCTTTGCGCTGCCGCTGGTGTCGACTTACCGCAAGGCGGTGTGGGGCTGGCACCGGGCGGGGACCGCGCTGGCGATCGCCACCTTCGGCCTCGCACTGGTACTCCTGAGCGGCGCTTTGCATACTGCCGGTTGGCAGGCCCCCGAGCTAACAACGCGGCTTTTTTTCTACGCCTTCCTGCTGCCGCTGGTCACCGGGGCGATCAGTCATCTGCTGCCGGTGTGGCTCTGGCCCGGCCGTGACAGTCCGTATTTTGCGACGGCGAGCCGGCGGCTGGCGCTGGGCAGCGGAATGCGCACGGGGCTGTTTGTGCTGGCCGGAGTCTTAACCTTGAGTGAGCTGGCAGGCGCTCAGTATTTCGCCATCATGGGAATCGGTGTTTTTATTTTACAAATCCTGTGGGCGCTTTCGGGATCACTCGGACAAAGATAAGCACCTCGACCCCGGATACGTCAATGCCGATGGCCCTGACCCGCCGGTTTGCCGAAGCCGGGAAACTTGCCGCTGGCATACGTTGCGTGGCAGCGAATGCAACCGTCCATGAGCCTGTAGCTGTAAAAGGCGACCAGTTCGCCGTCGTGCTCGGCCGCCGCCTGCGCCAGTCGCCCGGCGTGCTCATGGAAGGCGGCATCCATTTGCAGGAAACCTGCCGGCAAAGCGCGGTGCAACTCGGCGCGCTCTTTACCGCTCAACGCCTGCTTCATGATGAAGCCGTCNCGGANCCGCCGGCCGAGATCGTGGAGGGTATGCCAGTCGCCCGCCGCCACCGCCACCACCAGGCGGGGCATGGCCTCATTCAATGCCCTCATTTCGTCCGTTAATGCCTGTTTGAGTTTCGGCGACAATCGAATGACGGCGTGTGTTTGATCATGGGATTGTGCCCCGGCCTCCGTCGCCATGACCGAGACCGGGATCAAAACGCTCGACGTCAACATCACCAAGACACGCACTAACCGTTTCTGCATAAACGACTCCTTCTCGCGAGCCCGGCAGCATACCATGGACCGGTGCGGCGTTGACGCCCGCCGGGTGCTTACGCTAGTGTTAGGCGAAATCGCCACCTCGCGGAGTCATTGTGCCGAAGAAAAGCGCCATTCCGGATTTCGAGGCCGCCCTGGCCGAGTTGGAAACCCTGGTTGATAAGATGGAAAGCGGTGACCAGAGTCTCGAAGAGGCGCTGAAATCCTTTCAACGCGGCGTCGAATTGACACGCACCTGCCAGCAGGGGTTGAAGGAAGCCGAACAGCAGGTGGAGAAACTGATCAAGGAATCCGAGGATTCGGCCACCGAACCCTACTCGTCCGAAAGCTGATCTTGGCACCGCTGTCCGACATTCTCCAGCGCTACCGGGAACAGGTAGAGCGCGCCCTGGAGCTGTTGCTGAACCTCCCGGGTACACCGGCCGGCCCGCTGCACGAGGCCATGCGTTATGCCACCTTAGGCGGCGGCAAGCGTATCCGCGCCAGCCTGGTCTACGCCGCCGGCGAGGCCCTGGGGGCGCAGGGGCCCGACCTCGATGTCCCGGCCTGCGCGGTGGAGCTGGTACACAGCTACTCCCTGGTCCACGATGATCTGCCCTGTATGGACAACGATGACCTGCGTCGCGGCCGGCCGAGCTGCCACCGGGCCTTTGACGAGGCCACCGCCCTGCTCGCGGGGGATGCCCTGCAGAGCCTGGCATTCGAGCTGCTCGCGAGCGATGATCGACTGCGGGTCACCGCGGACCGGCGGCTGCGCATGATCGCCACACTGGCGCAGGCGATCGGCGCCCGGGGCATGGCCGGCGGCCAGGCCATCGACCTCGCGGCCGTTGGCAGACGCCTGCGCCCCGAGGAGCTGGAGGTGATGCACCAGCAGAAGACCGGGGCGCTGATCCGCGCCGCCGTCATGCTGGGCGCGCTGTCGGCCCCACCCGCGCCCGAAGCATTGATGAGCGGTCTGAGCGATTACGGCGAGGCCATGGGTCTCGCGTTTCAGATCGTGGACGATATCCTGGATGTTGAAGGCGAGACGGCGAGGCTGGGGAAAACGGCCGGGGCGGACCGCGCCCGGGACAAACCCACGTATCCATCAATACTAGGGCTGGAGGGCGCCAAGGCCAGGGCACAGGAGCTGCACGCGCGTGCGCTCGTAAGTTTGCGCCCTTTGGGGGATAATAGTGAAGTGCTGGCCGGCATCGCCGATTTCATCCTCCAGCGGGCGCAGTAGCGACTGATGAGCGATCAACCAAGATATGCCTTGTTGCAGCAGATCAATCTGCCGGACGACCTGCGCCAGCTCGATGAAGCCGAACTGCCCGCCCTCGCCGAAGACATCCGCCAATTCCTGATCGAGACCATCTCCAGGACCGGGGGGCATCTCGCCGCGGGCCTCGGCACCGTCGAGCTGACCATCGCCCTGCATTACGTCTACAACACGCCCCGTGACCGGCTGGTCTGGGACGTCGGGCATCAAACCTATCCGCACAAGATCCTGACCGGCCGGCGCGAACGCATGCAGACCATGCGTCAGGCAGGCGGCCTGTCGGGCTTCCCCAAGCGCGAGGAAAGCGAATACGACACCTTTGGCGTCGGCCATTCCAGCACGTCGATCAGCGCCGCGCTTGGCATGGCCGTGGCCGCGGCCCAGGCGCAGAGCGACCGGCGCACGGTCGCCGTCATCGGCGATGGCGCGCTCAGCGGCGGGATGGCCTACGAGGCGCTCAACAACGCCGGGGACATGGATGCGGATCTGCTGGTCGTCCTGAACGACAACGACATGTCGATCTCGCCCAATGTCGGCGCCATGTCCAATTACCTTGCGCGCATTCTCTCGGGCAAGTTTTATACCCGCATGCGCTCGAGCAGCAAGACCGTGTTGCGCACCATCCCGCCGGTCTGGGAGCTGGCCAAGCGCGCCGAGGAGCACGTGAAGGGCATGCTGATGCCGGGCACGCTGTTCGAAGAGCTGGGTTTCAACTATATCGGGCCGATCGACGGTCATGACATCAAGACCCTGGTGCGGACCTTGAAAAACCTGAAAGACCAGACCGGCCCCCGCTTCCTGCACGTGGTCACCCGCAAGGGCAAGGGCTATGAGCCGGCGGAAGGCGATCCCTGCGTCTACCACGGCGTCACCCCGTTCGACCCCGCCACCGGCAAGATGGAAAAAAAGCCCACGGGCAAGACCTATACGCAGGTGTTCGGTGAATGGCTGTGCGACATGGCGCAGCGGGACTCGCGGCTGATCGGCATCACCCCGGCGATGCGCGAGGGCTCGGGACTGGTCAGCTTCTCCGAGCAGTTCCCGCAGCAGTATTTCGACGTCGGGATCGCCGAGCAACACGCGCTTACCTTCGCCGCCGGGCTTGCCTGCGAAGGCCTGAAACCGGTGGTGGCGATCTACTCGACCTTCCTGCAGCGCGCCTACGATCAGCTGATCCATGATATCTGCCTGCAGAACCTGCCGGTCATGTTCGCCATCGATCGGGCCGGACTGGTCGGCGCGGACGGCCCCACCCACGCCGGCAGCTTTGATCTGAGCTACCTGCGCGCCCTGCCCAATCTCTGCCTCATGGCCCCGGCCGACGAGAACGAGTGCCGGCAGATGCTCTACACCGCGTTCCGCATGGAGGGACCCGCCGCCGTGCGCTACCCGCGCGGCAGCGGCCCCGGTGTCGCGGTCAAAAAGGCGATGCAGGCGCTGCCGGTCGGCCAGGCCGAGCTCCGCAAGCGAGGCCAGCGCATCGCCATCCTGGCCTTCGGCAGCATGCTGGCGCCGGCGCTGGCCGCCGGGCAATCGCTCAACGCCACGGTGGTCAATATGCGCTTCATCAAGCCGCTGGATGAGGCATTGGTGCTGAACCTCGCCCGGGACCACGAATTACTGGTCACGGTCGAGGAAAATACGCTCCAGGGTGGCGCCGGCAGCGCCGTCGACGAATGTCTGGCCGCCGCGGGACTGCGGCCGCGGCTGCTCAACCTCGGCCTCCCGGACCGCTTTGTGGCCCACGGGGACCCGCAAGCGATGCTGGCCGAATGCGGCTTGGATGCCGAGGGCATCCGGCGTAGCATATTGCGGGCCGTCCCGGTGGAGCTTGCCGCAGTATTAGGATCCGCTTAAACTTACGGCGGTTATACCCGAGTACAATAGTCAGGATTAAACGTCATTACTTTTCGTCCGCGCACCACCGGTGCCCGAACCAGCGAGTCAGATCTCATGCAAGTGAAAAGCAAAATCCAGCCGATCCCCATCGCCGACGTCCAGAATACACCGGATACCCGCCGGCTCCCGATCGACAAAGTGGGCATCAAGGAGATCCGTCACCCGGTCAGGGTCAAGGACAAGGGCCAGGGCGAGCAACACACGATCGCCTGCTTCAACATGTACGTCGAGCTGCCGCACAACTTCAAGGGCACCCATATGTCGCGGTTCGTGGAAATCCTGAACAATCACGAACCGGAGATCTCGGTGGAGTCGTTCAAGGACATGCTCCAGGAAATGACACAGCGGCTGGAGGCCGAAACCGGCCATATCGAGATGAGCTTTCCGTATTTCATCAACAAGAAAGCGCCGATCTCCGGCGTGGAGAGCCTGATGGACTATCAGGTGAGCTTCACCGGCGAAATCAATGGCGGCGGCCATACCATGACCATTAAAGTCATCGTCCCGGTGACCAGTCTCTGCCCGTGTTCCAAGAAGATCTCGGACTACGGCGCCCACAACCAGCGCTCCCATGTCACGCTCTCGGTCACCACCAACAGTTTTGTGTGGGTGGAGGACCTGATCGAGCTGGTGGAACAGGAGGCGAGCTGCGAGCTCTACGGCCTGCTGAAGCGCCCGGATGAAAAATATGTGACCGAGCGTGCCTACGACAACCCCAAATTCGTCGAAGACATGGTGCGCGATATCGCCGCCAGGCTCAATGCCGACGACCGCATCGACGCCTATATGGTGGAATCGGAGAACTTCGAGTCGATCCACAACCACTCGGCCTATGCCATGATCAGCAAGGACAAGCGCACGGACCGGTAATACAAAAACCAAAGGCCAAGGTAGGTGGGAGCCCGAGTGGCAATGACTTAAAGGCGGGTTCAACCGGTCGCCGAGCGCAACGGCGGCTGCTCCGGCATGTCGAGCGGCTCGCCGATATATCTGCCTTGCACATAATCCGCACCGTAGGCCTTGACCAGGCGCATGCTCTTGCGATCCTGCACGGATTCGATCACGGTTTTCTTACCCAGCACCCGCGCGATCTCGATAATCGCCCGGACCATCGCCTGGTCGATCGGATTTTTGTGCAACTGCGTCACAAACGATCCGTCGATCTTGATGAACTCCACGGGCAGGTGCTTCAGGTANTTGAATGAGCTGAACCCCACGCCGAAATCATCCAGCGCGAAACGGCAGCCTAGCTCACTGAGCGATTGCATAATACCGCTTGCCCTGTCCATGTAGCGCACCGCAACCTGTTCGGTAATCTCGAAAATAATCGATGACGGCGGCAGTTGATTGCGCAACAGGTGTTCCTTGATCAGGTCCACAAGCGACATGTCCTCGAAAACCTGCCCTGAAAGATTGATCGAGAAGGCCAGGTCGCGTCCCGCGGCGCGGTATCCGGCCAGCGCCCCCATGGCATGGGCGATTACCCAGTGGTCGATATCGACAAGCAGCCCGAAGCGCTCGGCAACGGGAAAGAAGACCTCGGGCAAAATGGGTGCTCCGTTCTTGCCCGGCATGCGCAAGAGCACCTCATACATTTCCCGATCACCCCCTGAAGTGCTGACAATCGGCTGATAATACAACTGCAAGCGGTTCTCCCGCACCACGTCCTTGATCCGTTGGGCCCAGCCAATGTCGGTCTCACGCGAACGCATGTCCTTGGCGTTGGCATCATAAAAATGATAGCGGTTTCGTCCTCGGGACTTGGCGGCATAACACGCGATGTCCGCCTGAGTAACGAATTCCTCCCCGGCGAACTGGTCCGAATCGATCATGGTAATGCCGATGCTGCAATAGACGTTGAATTTCTTCCCGCCTTCAATAAAACAGTAATCCTTCATAATCGCATTGATCGACCTGGCGATCTCCTCCGCGCCCTGCTGGCTTGCCCTGCGGGCCAGAACGGTAAACTCATCACCGCCGAAGCGGGCACAGATATCCTGTTCCCGCAGGCGCTCTTTCAATAGACCGGCCACCTGCACCAGCAGACGGTCGCCGGCGGCGTGCCCGAGCGCATCGTTGACATATTTGAAGCGGTCAAGATCGATAAAAAGGATAGCGCTGGGGACGCCCTCGCGGGCGAAGAGTTCGACTTCCTTCTCGACCTGTTTGCAAAAATACGCGCGGTTGACCAGTCCGGTGAGCGCATCATATTCAGCGAGCCGGCGCAGCGTGTCATCGCGTTCCTTCAAGGCCCTGATGGTTGTATTGAGGGCATCACTGATGACCGCGATCTCCCGGTCACCATTGCTCTCCACGCTGACGTCGGTCTCGCCGTTGGCGAGCTTTGCCAGCGGAGTCTGCAGATCGGTCAACGGCGCCAGCGCCCGTTTGATCAACTGCCGTCCCGCAATGAGGCAAAACAGAAAAACGATGGCGATGACAACGCTGCCGAGCGCGACATACCTCAGGAACTGTCCCCGGTAATAGCGATGATCCATCCCGAACTCAATGAACCCGATCACCTTGACGGTCTCCCGTTCCCCGTCGAGACTGAAGTCAAACAGGCCATCGTTGGCGATCGAACGAATACGAACGGGCGCAAGAATACGGGCATAATCGCCGGCCACATCATCATTGTCGAGAAACAGATGGGCCTGCTGTGTAGCGGCGAGGGCTGTCGTCAGCCTTTGTAAATAGTCTCTATCAAGGGGGGCGACAACCGGGCCTTCCGCCCGCCCAAACTCAGCCAGAACCTTCTTGCCGGTCGTGTCGTAATACCGGACAAATACGATCTCAGGGAAATTCTTGATATGCTTATCGATCTCCAGCAAGGCCGTGCCTTTGCGTGACACGTACAGCGGCGTGCCCAGCTCATCGAGTTCGGCCACCCACTGATTCGCCTGTTTGCGCAGGCTGTCATCGACAATATTGCTGGCGATCCACCACAGGCCGCCTACGGCAACCAGATAGACCAGAATTGTGCCGACCAGCAGCAGAACCGAGAGTTTGCCAAAGAGGCTGCGCCTGACGGAACCGGGCAGCAACCATTCAAAACCGGCCAGCCACAACGGCCAAAAACGGTCCAGTCGGAGCCCTACCCAGTGTCTGAACACTGTGGTCATCGCGCCCGGCGATTCGCGTGAAAAGCGCGGCGCCGTTTTCCCGGGCTTACGGGGCATAGATCTCCCCTTCGAAATCGGCCGGCAGTCCCAATCCGAAGCGCTTGACCATCACAGGATTGACCATAATCGTTGCGCGATTCAGCGGCCACACCGCCGACCCAGGCACATAGGAGGATGCCGCCGCCTGCTTGACCCGTCGCAGGACCTTGCCCGCAATCTCCGCTTCCTGGCTCTCGGCACTCATGAGCCCGCCGAGCCGCATCAGCGTTGGATTGAAAACCAAGACCTGTTTGCCGTGTTTTGCACTGTAGGTCAGCAGGTCGCGCATGGCCTGCATACTGAGTATGCGGTTATCCGGCAACAGCCAGAGTCCCTGAATCTCGGGGCTCAGTCGCTTGAAGGTATAGAGCAGGTCCTTGTCCGAGGCGACCTGCCGGTGCACGAGCACGAGACCATTCGCCTTGGCAACGGCACGCGCCTGGCGAAGCAGGCCGTGCATCTCGCCGCCGGTGATCACCCCGATGTGCGTCAAGCTCGGATCCAACGCCTTCCAGGCGCGGAACTGCTGATGCACCGAAGGAATCGCGCTCACACCTTTCATCCACGGAGTCACCAGATCATGCGATTCGTAATTGAAGACCTGGCAAAAGATGACCCGCTTGCCGCGCATGCCTCGTGCCATGCTTGCCGCCGGCAGGCCGACCGCGACAACAAACGGTGATGAGGAACGGGCGATTGCCTGCCGCGCAAGCACTTGGGCATGCTCACCGCCGGCCAGGCTATACACCCTGACACCACCACCATGCCGCCGACGTATGATGTTCGCCACCCGCGTAAAGGCAGGTGAATCCTGACTTACCAGCACGGCTATTTCGCCCGTGGCCGGAGGTTGCGGTGCGGTGACACAGCCTGTCAGCAAGACGCACAGCGACAGCAGCGGGACTGCCCAACGCACCCGCGTGAAGCGCAATTGTGTCCAGCTTGCGGGCCGTGCGGCCCTGGTTCCACCCCGTCTCACTGTACGCAGACCCCCTCAGTCATGGCCAGCGCGCCGTTGCCGGCTGGCCCGAAAAACCCGTCTGTTATCAGTGCACGCGCCATCCGGGGCGCGGCCACGGATTCCTGTTTCTTGGCGTGCTTGCTTTAATTAATAACGAGCATGATCCATGCCAGTCGGCATGAAACCGGCTCAATTGGTGGTAAGTGATTGTTATCTTTGCAGAAAGATTAGGAGACCGCACCGCTGGCGCGAGCGAGGCAGAGCGGCATGGCCACACCGGCCGCCTGAAGGATTTTCGTCCAGCAGGGTATTGAAAAACACCCTGCTAAGCGCCGCAAGGATGCGCCGCATCGAAAATCAAACACACAAGTGTTTGATTCTCGGAGCAAGCCGCAGTGTGCGACGGGCAGGACGCCCTAGTGCCGCGAAGGCCAGGGATGGCCGAGAGCGGCCGACGGGCAGGACGCCCTAGTGCCGCGAA
>JGI24023J19991_10002778_pt1 | contig 12565 bp, 7 predicted proteins | sample Cruoilmetagenom1_FD_19991 | JGI IMG/M metagenome (IMG submission 19991)
ATCATCATCTCTAACATATCCCACATTTCTTCAGAGACCTCTTTAAGCATGTTAAATTCGCCTGCTCCTTGCAACCATTCTCCACCATCTATCACAACAACTTCCCCATTTATATAGGCAGAAAAATCACTCATTAAATAGGCCGCTAAATTAGCCAATTCCTGATGATTACCTTCTCGACCTACCGGCACTTTTTTAGTCATATCAAATTTTTCTTTTAAATCACCTGGTAATAAGCGATCCCAAGCGCCTTTTGTTGGGAATGGTCCTGGTGCAATGGCATTAAAACGAATGCCATATTTTGCCCATTCAACCGCCAACGAACGCGTTAAAGCCAACACACCAGCTTTTGCTGTAGCTGATGGCACAACATAAGCCGAGCCTGTAAATGCATAGGTAGTTACAATATTTAAAACTGTAGCTTTCTTTTGTTTTGTTTCTATCCAATGCTTTCCAAAAATCAAGGTACAATTCTTCGTCCCTTTTAAAACAATATCAATCACCACATCAAAGGCTCTGGGTGACAAACGCTCAGTCGGACTGATAAAATTACCGGCAGCATTATTTAGTAAGCCATCTACTCTACCCCATTTATCTAATACAGCTTTTAACATGTTTTCAACTTCATTAGAATTACGAACATCACAGGCTACTGATAAAACTTCGCCTCCCGTTTTCTCCATCATTTCAGCTGCAGTTTTTTGTAATTTTTCTAAGTTCCTTGAGGTTATAGCTATTTTAGCTCCTAATTCTAAAAAATAAGTACTCATTGCTTTTCCTAGTCCGCTCCCGCCACCAGTTACAACGATTACTTGATCTTTTAAACTTCCTTCTCTAAGCATGGGTTGTGTATAGTTCATCATTAATCATTACATTTAAATTGTGAGATCCCCATAAAAAGGACTGACGGTCTAGGGCTAGTTCTAATATCATAATCATCATTATAAAATAAATCAAAATTTGATTGTATTTTATTTATCAACTCGGGACAATCACTAAAATACTTTTCTATTACACCTATGAGTTTGATATCTTTTTCTGGCATATATGTTTGAAATCTTAGCTTTTCTACAGCATTCATTGATTTTTTATCAAAAATATAAAATTGATATCTATTAACAGAATAGTAATCTGTTAATAAATACTTCTCATTTTCAGCAACTACTCGATGTAATCTTTTTGCTTTAAATACATAAATAGGTAAACTTAAATATAAATCAACTCCACTAATCATGTTCTTAACCTTTGAATGCTTTATACTCTTTTTCTTACCATCTTCGGTATAGTAGTAGATCGTCTGACCGTGATATTCAACTTTATTAACAAATCTTTTAGTAGTCTTTTCATATAAATCAACTGATTCTCCATTATTTAACTCAAGCGTTCCAACCTTCTGAGAAAAAGTTAAAGTTGTAGATAAACCTAATGTAATTAGAAATATAATTTTTTTCATTTTTAGCACCATATAAAATTAGTAATACAAATTTTAATAATTAGAAAATAATATCTTTATCACAAAGATATAGAAATAATCATTTTATCCCTGCTTTTTTTCTAACTTTGATCCATGCAAATAAAGACCCTTCCTTTTCAAGATTTGTATCGCAATGTAAAGCGACCTTTTTCCAGAATTCTGTAAATTTAAAAACGAAGCAAGCATACAAACGATTTGCTGTCACCACTTTTAACTTTACAAACTTTATACTTTTAACTTTCAACTAAAATGAAATTACCATACGCAGAACCCTATAAAATTAAAGTAGTCGAAAAATTATATCGATCTACACAACAAGAACGCACACAATGGCTTAAAGAAGCCAATTACAACTTATTTAACCTAACATCAGAACAAGTATTTATCGATTGCCTAACCGACTCTGGCACAGGAGCGATGAGTGATGAACAATGGGCAGAAATGATGATTGGTGATGAAAGTTATGCAGGTTCTCGTTCCTTTGAAAAACTAAAAAAGACCGTACAACGTATTACAGGTTATAAATACTTTTTACCAACGCACCAAGGTCGCGCTGCTGAAAATGTTTTATTCTCAGCTTTAGTAAAAGAAGGAGATATCGTTCCCGGTAACACCCATTTTGACACAACCAAAGGACATATAGAATTTAGAAAAGCACATGCCGTAGATTGCACTATTGAAGAAGCATTTGACACGAGCGTATATCATCCTTTTAAAGGAAATGTTGACTTAAATAAACTTGAAAAAATTTTTAAAGAAAATCCTAAAGAGAAAATTCCATTTATTGTAGTAACCATTACCTGTAATTCTGCTGGTGGACAACCTGTTTCTATGGAAAATACAAAAGCAGTTTCTAAACTTTGTAAGGAGTATGGCATCCCGCTATATTTTGATTCTGCTCGCTTTGCAGAAAATGCCTATTTTATTAAAAAAAGAGAAGAAGGCTATGCAGAAAAAACAATTAAAGAAATTGCCTTAGAACTCTTTTCATATGGTGATGGAATGACTATGAGTGCCAAAAAAGATGGACTGGTAAATATGGGTGGTTTTATCGCCTTAAATGATGAAAGAGTATACAAAGAAGCAACTGTTTTTAACATTATGTACGAAGGTTTTATAACCTACGGAGGTATGAATGGTCGTGACATGGGAGCCTTAGCTGTCGGTTTAGATGAAGCTACGGAATTTGAATATCTCGAAAGTCGTGTGGAACAGATTGCTTATCTCGGTCAACGACTCGTTGATTTTGGGATACCTGTACAACAACCTTTTGGAGGTCATGCAATATTTTTGGATGCGAATAAATTTGTACCAACTATCCCTAAAGATGAATTTAGAGCNTGGTCATTAGCNATGGAATTATATATAGTTGGTGGAATTCGAGGTGTTGAAATTGGCACTATTTTAGCCGATCGAGATCCTGAAACAAGAGAAAATCGATTTCCCGAATTAGAGTTCGTTCGTTTAGCCATNCCTCGTNGNACNTACACNAANCATCACATGGATTATATAGNGGTTGCACTCAAAAATATTTTTGACACTCGAGCTGAAGCCAAACATGGTTATCGTATTATTGATGAAGCTCCTATCATGAGACATTTTACCGTAAAAATGGCAAAGATTTAAGTTCGTATTAGGTCTTTTTTTTAAGATTTACATTGAAAGTTACATTAATAAGACTTATTTATCTTTTATTTTTCAATCATTTCTGTAAAAATTACTCAAAATATCATTTTTTTCAATATTAAATTGAATATTTATCAACAGTCTTTAAGAAAATTGTTAACAAGAAATATTCTTAAACTATTGTTTTACAATAGTTTATAAATATTCTACAAAAAAAACCAGTAACAATTATCACATAAAAGATATTTTTATCTTTTATTTTCTGAAAATGACAATTATCATGTGTTTTGAAGTGATTTTAACTTAATTTCGAAGCAATTTAACTAGATCATTAATTAATTATTCACAAAATGAAAAAATCCAATTGGTTTATCAGAGCTTTTGTTGGGATTCTATTAGTAGCTTTAGGTGCTACTGATATAATGGCACAACAAACTCTCGACGATGTAAAAAAAGCGCGTGGTTTAAATGACACCGATGTGCTAGCTGCAGTCAAAACTTTCATGCCACGTGGTGGTCGTGACGAGTATTTCTCCATTGTAGGAACTGGTAATTCAGGTACTATGATTGTGTATGGAATTCCATCTATGCGTATTTATAAATATGTTGGTGTATTTACACCAGAACCATGGCAAGGATATGGTTTTGACGATGAATCATCGTTGATGCTTAAAAAATCTTCGCTTGACAACAGAATTAGCACGTATGGAGATATGCGCTTTCCTGCCTTTTCTGAAAAAGGAGGAAACTATGATGGGCACTTTGCTTTTTTCTCTGATGGAGCGAACTCTCGAATTGCTTTATTAGGATTAGATGACTTTGAAACCAAACAAGTTTTATCTAACCCACTTTATTTAAGCACTTATCCAGGTGTCGCTGTTACTCAAAATACTGAGTACGTAATCCAGTCAAGCCAATATCCTGCTCCTTGGGATAACACAACTACCTCTGATATGAAATCTGGGGTTACTTTCTGGAAATTTGTAGAAGGTGAAAACATTCACAAAAGTAGAATGATTAAAGAACAATCATTTACTGTTGAATTACCTGCTTATAATATGGACTATTTTGATACTGGAAAAAGCAGTAGTGATGGTCTTATGGTAGGTCTTGCAGATAAAGATGGTAAAAATTATGTATATGTTTTAGACTATACTAAACTAGCAGCAGCTCCTTCTAAAAAAATAAATGACTTTAATGTGGTTTCATTCGATGAAGCTAAAAAGAATCATGCAGTAGGCTTTATTGAGCTTCCCGCTTCAGCAAATACTGTAAAAGTGACACCTGATGGCAAGCATTTTGTTGTAGGTGCTGATAACACCTTAGTGATTGATTTTGCAAAAGTAAAATCTGCTTTAGCTAAAGGTGATGTTATTGCTTTAGCTGATGTACAAAAAGCAAGTATTGCTATTGGTAAAAATGTGATTGATATTGCTTTTGACCAACGTAAAAATACGGCTTATGCTTCCGCTCATGGAGACAGTAAAATAGTTCGTTTTAATTACGAATCTGGAAAAACTGAAAATGAAGTAAAATTAAGTTTCAAACCAAGTTTCTTAATGGTTCCTCAAGGAATGTCAGCAACGCCACACTCTAACTACTTAACTGTGGTTGACAAAGAAGCTTTATATGACAACTATCCTAATGTGGGTCCCATTCGTCCAAGCTTTAATCACTTGATCGATATATCATCTGATGATATGGCTGATGTTTATACAATGACTTTACCACAAGCTAATATGTATGGTTCTGTTGCAGTACTTCGTACTACAATCAAACCTATTATTCGTTACCCACTAGGTACTAATACACGTACGGGTGAGATTTCTCGATACAAAACAGTAGCTGGTCAAGAAAAAATTGAAAGAGAAGGAAATAGAGTTCACATTTTTGGAACTTTAATTCGTTCACACATTACACCTGAAATAGTAACTGTTAATGAAGGTGATGTAGTAACATTCCACTTGACAAACTTAGAACGTGCAGAGGATGAAACACACGGATTCACTGTTGACACTTATGGTGTTCATGGTAGTTTTGAACCTGGTAAAACAGCTTCCGTTACCTTTACAGCAAATAGACCTGGTGTATTCCCATATTACTGTACAGAATTCTGTTCTGCCTTACACCTTGAGATGGAAGGAATTTTATTAATTCGCCCAACAGGATATGTTGATGTAGCTCAAGAAGATGTAGTGTTAACTGATGAACAAATGGCAGGTTATAAGAAAAAATACGAAGATAAGTTAGTTGTAATTGATCAAACTCAAGACATTATTAATGGTGTTGTAACTTGGTTGAAAGAAAACAACTTCCAAGATTATCCTTATGTTGCTGCATTAGTAGATGATGCATTTGACCAATTAGGACAAGCAGCTACTTCTAAAGAAAATCATGAGAAGTATGCCAAAGAAGGTAAATATAAAGATGCATTCTTATGGGCTGAACAATACTGGCAATATCAAATAAAAACTGCCGATGTTGGTTTACGTGCTAAAAAACTCTTAGAAGAAAAAGTCAACCAATAATAGAGTCGTATAAATTTTAAAACAAAATTTTCAAACAATGAAAAATATAGTAAATAAAAAATATAGCTCTCTTTTTATGACGGGCTTATTTCTTATCACCATAGGCTTACTAACTGTGAGTTGTGGCGATAAAGATAAAGGCGGCGATGAATATGCCGGTGGAACTAATATTTCCGGAAAACCTTACGGAAAAGAATCTTTTGGTGATGTGGTTAAACGTAGAGGTTTAAATGCTCAAGACGTACTGTCTGCTGCTAAAACCTATACGCCAGATAACATTAAAGATGAATATGTTTCTTTAAATTCAGGTGGACAAGAAGGTAACTTACCAATGTACACGGTACCTTCTATGCGTATGTTAAAATACGTACCAATCAATACACGTCAACCTTATACCGGTTTTGGTTATAGTGAGGAAACGATGGATTTGATGAAAACAGGTTTTATTGAAGGTCAAGAAATCTTATGGGCTGATACGCATCACCCTGGCTTTTCTGAAACTGACGGTGTTTATAATGGAAAATGGGGTGTTATTAACGATAAAGCCAACCCAAGATTATTTGTATTTGACTTAAAAGATTGGCAAGGAAAACAAACTGTAAATAGTCCGATTTATCGTTCTAATCACGGTGGATGTTTCTTTACTCCTGATTCTAAATATTTTATGGAAGCTGCGCAATATCCAGCTCCTTTAGATTGGAAATATCACGAATTAAGTGAAGCAAACTTTGAAAAATACTGGAGAGGTGGTGTAACTTACTGGAAATTTGACAATGAAAAAGGTAAGATTATTGAAAACGAATCTTTCACTTTTGAATTTCCTCCTTATACGCAAGATTTATCAGATGCTGGTAAATTAGATTCTTATGGTTGGGGTTTCACCAACTCATTTTGTACAGAGATGTATTATGGTGGTATAGAAAGTGGTCGTCCTCCATTTGAAGCAGGATGTTCTTCAAGAGACGTTGATTACTTACACGTAACCAATTGGCTAAAAGCTGAAAAACTGTTGAAAAACGGAACAATCAAACCCATGATGGTTCGTGGTCATAAAGTGATTAGAATAGCAGATGCTGTAAAACATGATTTGCTTTTCTTAGTTCCTGAGCCAAAATCACCTCATGGTGTCGATGTAGATCCAACAGGTAAATACATTGTGGTTGCTGGTAAATTAGATTCTCATGCTTGGGTTTACAAGTTTGACAAAATAATGAAAGCTATTGAAGACAGAAACTTTGATGGTCAAGATAAATTTGGTATTAATATCATAAAATTAGAAGATGCTTTACATGGTAGTGTTGAAGTAGGTTTAGGTCCTTTACATAACCAATATGATTCTAAAGAAGGTGTAATTTACACTTCTATTTATGTAGATTCACGTATTACCAAATGGGATTATATCAACCTTAAAGTTTTAGGGTATGTACCTTCTCATTATAATGTAGGTCACTTAGTTTCTGCATCAGGCGATACGCAAAAGCCTCATGGTAAGTACTTAATTTCCTTAAACAAATTATCTATTGATCGTTTTAATCCAGTAGGTCCATTACATCCACAAAATCACCAATTAATTGATATTAGTGGCGATGGAGACCCAACAGTGATTTTTGATTTACCATTACCAATGGGTGAGCCTCATTACACAACATTAATGCATGTTGATGAGTTTAAATCAGAAGCTATCTATCCACTAGGTCAAAACATCATTACAGATAAACGATCTAAACATTTTACCGAATTAGGTGCTGAAAAAGTAGTAGGTAATCGTGTTTATGGTACGATAAAAGATGGCAAAGTAACGCCATCAGACTTAAGCTTCAAACAAGGTGAAACGGTCTATGTACATTTAACAAATCATGGTTTAACCAAACTAGATCATTATGTTTATCAAATTTCAGCCTATGATAAAATGTATCATTTTAGCCCTGGTGAAACAGCTACAATTAAATTTGTTGCAGAAAAATCTGGTAAGTATCCAATATTATTAGATGCACAAAATTCTCCAACTAAACGTCAATTAGTGGGTTATTTAGCTGTAGAATTTAATCAAACAGCCGAAAACAATCGTGTATTAGCCTATACAGATCGTATTAACTATGATAACAAAATGCAATCATTCAAACCGTCAGCTATTGAGTTAGCCAATTTACTACCTGGTGAGTTAGAATACTTAAACTATGGTTGTAGTGCTTGTCATAAATTCGGAACTGAATTTAACGGTCCTGATTTAGCAATGATTGAATTACGTAGAGATGACAAATGGTTGAAAGAATGGATTTTAGATCCTGAATCTAAAATGAAAGATGATGATATCGAAGCTATGCGTCAACATTATAAGTTAGCCATGCCTAACCAAAATGTATCTAAAGAAGATGTAACAAAGATTATTGCATACATGAAAGCTAAATCTAAAGAAGTGATGGATGCAAAAGCAACTGAAACTTCTTCAGAAACAGTAACTGGAGACTTTGGCAATGGTAAAACAACTTATGATACTATGTGTATGGCTTGTCACGCTACAGGTGTAACTGGTGCTCCTAAGTTAGACGAAAAAGATCGTTGGGCAACAATTGGAGCTCAAGGTATGGACGTACTTCTTGATCACACTATCAAAGGATTCCAAGGAGAAATTGGTGTGATGCCTCCAAAAGGTGGATTTACTGATTTATCTGATGATGACATGAAAAATGCTATCAAATATATGCTAAGTGCTGCGGGAACTTCCGCAAAATAAATTAAAATGACCCGAGTAAAAACAATTTATTTTTACTCGGGTTTTTCTAAAAACTATCCCGATTCGAATCGGAACTAAAAACTAAAAATAAAAATATTTATCTAATGGAAAATCAATCCAATAAATTTGGACTCTTATACAAAGTATTTGGTGTACTTGGAGTTCTTTTAATTATTGCCGTATATTTTATGCCCATTTGGTGGGTTGCACTACAAAGTCACCAATATCCTAAGTCTATGTATCCTAAAGGGATTCGTATTGAATTTAAGTATGATGGTGTATATAATGGTTGTGAAGGAGTCAAAGAAAGAGCAGAGATTACAACCAATGAAGGAGCAGATTGCTTAATGGAAATGACAGCTATTAACCATTATATTGGTATGTATCCGATAGTGCAAGGTGCTAATAGTCGTGTATATGATGAAGTAAAAGAAGGACAGAAAAAAGTTGTTCCTGAATATTGGGTCTTTAATACAGTAAAAGATGCTAATGGTGAAGATGTTATTGATCCCGAAACTGGTTCAGCTAAAGAGATTAATGTTACACCTAAATACTTAGATGTACTAAACAGCATACTGGTAAATTCAAAATATATTTTTGCATTCTTGATATTACTGGCAATATATTTCATCATTACACCTAAAAGAAAAAATGCAATTTTTGCATTTTTACCTGCATTATTACCATTCTATTTCCTTTCTCTTTATATGTATTCTATGTATTGGTATGGACATCATCTAGATTTGCATGGTGGTGGTGCTTTTGCGGGTATTAAACCATTTATGCCAACCATCTTTGGACATGGTAAAGTAGCGCAGTTTGAAACAGTTGGTTATCCATACTATGGATTCTTGGTTGCTCTTATGGTATTTGTAGTATTTATTTTTGCCATTTTATTTAAAAGAAAATATATAGCATTACAAGGCAATGAATAACTAATTTAATACTCGGCTGTCTCTTTGAATTCATTTGTGAATAGTTAATGATTTTCCATACTTTCGTTAACCAAAATGTAACATATATTCTGAGAGGCAGTTTTTTCTAATCAATCTAAAACTAAAAACTTATTATTATGAGAAACTATTTCCTCATACTGATAGTACTTGTACAATGGAGTGTTTTTTCACAAGACAAAACCACAAAAAATGTTGGTTTATTATCTGAAATTACACCATTTACATCAGATGAAAATCAAATATTTTTAAACACACTTCTTAAAAACCTTAAACCCGGCGATACGCTTAAATTAAAACCGGGATTTTACACAGGACCAGCAACAATAAAAGTACCAAATGTGGTTATTGATGGTGATGGAAAAGCAACTATTTCTGGAATGGCTAATGAATCTGTCATCTATGTCAAAGCTGAAAATGTTACTATTAAAAATCTACATATTACCAATTCAGGTGATTCGCCCGACCGTTTAGATGCTGGTGTAAAAGTAATTGAAGCCAATAATACACTTGTTCAAAATTGTCTTATTGAGGAGTGTTTATTTGGCGTTGATATTTTTAAGTCTGACGGTGTTGTGGTTGAACACAATGACATTACATCAATTTCAACCAAGCCTTTAGCCCTAAAAGGCGATGCCATAAGATTGTGGTATTCAAGCAATAATAAAATACAATTTAACTATTGGCACGGTGTACGTGATATGGTTGTTTGGTACTCCTCTGGAAATCATTTTGAAGGAAATAAAGGAGTAGGCAATCGTTACAGTATTCACTTTATGTATGCACATAATAATCGTATTCATAAAAATGAATTTTACAACAATTCTGTAGGTGTTTTTCTAATGTATAGTGAACAAACCATTCTATCTGAAAACCTTATACAAGCTTCAAATGGAACCACAGGCATGTGTCTAGGCTTAAAAGAAACATCGTCTAATCAGATACTCAATAATCGATTTTTATATTCTGCCTATGGTATTCACTTTGATGTATCGCCATTCGTACCAGAGAAAATTAATACAGTCGTAGGCAACGAAATTGCATTTTGTAATGTTGGTATGCTCTTTCACTCTGATTTAGAAGGTAATTTAGTTAAAGGAAATTACTTACACGACAATCTTACGCAAGTTTACACACGTGGAAAAACGGCAAACGGCAATAAATTTGAAGGAAATTATTGGAGTGATTATCAAGGTTATGACAAAGATGAGGATAATGTGGGCGATGTGCCCTACAGTCTATATAGCTATAGTGAACATTTATGGGCATTTAATAAGAACGTAAAGTTCTTTTATGGAGCACCCATCCTTGAGGTACTAGATTTCTTAGAACGATTAGCACCTTTTTCAAAACCAAAATTTGTATTAAGAGATAAAAAACCATTATATAAATGGGAACATAATAAGGAAAGAGAATATTAAAAAAATTAAGAATTTAGAATGCAGAATTAATAATGATTGAATGTTAAGTTTTAAATATTGAATGTTTAACAATAAACTTTTAACTTTAAAAACTTTAAACTTTAAACGAATAAAAATGGGAGAATCTAAATCAGACATTAACAGAAGGCAATTCCTAAGAAATGGAGCTGTTGCAGTCGTGGCACTTGGTGCTGTTGGTGTAGGCGCAAACTATTTAAAAAAGTTAAATATTGAAAATGCTGCCACACTTTTAAGACCTCCAGGAGCTGTAAATGAAAAGGAGTTTGTATATGCCTGTATTAAATGTGGCCTTTGTGTACAGATTTGCCCTATTGAAGCCATAAAATTAGCTGGTATCTCTGATGGTTTATCGTATGGAACACCTTATATTGATCCACGTTCGCAAGCCTGTGATTTCTCCTGTGATGCCATGCAATGTATTGAGACCTGTCCTACTTCTGCACTAGATTTTATTCCNTTTAAAACTGCTGGTGAAGAAGCATACGTTGCCTATAACAAGGCTAATCCAACACCAGGCCCAGATTATAATCCTATTGCTGTACAATCTAAAGCAATGAAAGCCAATACTAAAATGGGATTGGCAGTTATTAATTCTAGTACTTGTTTAGCCGTTCAAGGAAAAGGATTTAAAGGAGCTCCTAGAGAAGAAGGTTTTAAAGGTATTTATCGTTCACCAAACCCAAAACTTAATGAACGTAAAGCGAGCCCTGTAAACGACCATTTATTCAATAGTGAAATTTGTAATTTGTGTGTAACGGAATGTCCCATTGGAGATACTGCAATTATCATGGATGAAAGTATTGGAACTGATGGCAAAACAAACTGGAAACCAAAAATTTTAGATGGCTGTACTGGATGCGGTGTTTGTGTAATGGTTTGTCCATCGAAACCTGATACCATTATTATTGAAAAATTAGAAACCGCCTAAATTCTTGACTGATGATAAACATAAAGAAATTACAACCCTTACCAGCTAAACGTCGAGAAGAAATGCCTAATGCTAAATTAGGAATCACTTTTAAAGAATGGAAAGCCAATAAACCTAATAAGCACAAATGGCGTAATAAACGTTGGATCGTTCTTATTGGCATGAATTTTCTATTTTGGTTATCTTTTACCTTTGATATTGGCGTTTTAGAGGGTTCACTCAGTGGTTCACGTTTCTTTGGCATCTATTTAATGGATCCCTACAATGCGCTACAAGAAATGTTCATTGGAAGTAGAACGGGTTATTTTGCCATGCTAACAACCAATTTCTTTATCGGGTTTTTTGTCATAATAATCTGGTGGTTTCTCATGGGAGGACGTACATTTTGTTCATGGCTCTGCCCCTACCATTTCCTGGCTGAAAATGCAGAGAAATTGCACAACTATTTAGTAAAAAAGAAAAAAATAAAAGAACATTCTTATAATATTGGAATCAAATATATCTTTTGGGTAGGTTTTCTGTTATTAGCTTTCTTAACCAAAACACTCGTTTTTGAAACTATAAATCCTGTTGGAATAATTTCAAGATCAATTATATATGGCCCTGGTTTAATCTTACTATGGGTTGTAGCCCTTCTATTATTTGAAATCGTATACTCTAAGCGCTTTTGGTGTCGTTATGTTTGCCCTATAGGTGTCACGTATAGTGCTTTGAAAAAAGTATCACCAGTAGGTGTTGAGTTTGATTTGAGCAAATGTGGACATTGTAGAGATTGTCAAGATGTATGTTTAGTACCACATGAGTTATGGTTTGTAAAACGTGGCGAAGCTACCAAAGGAATTCACACTACAGGAGCAGATTGCACCAATTGTGGATTATG
>JGI24023J19991_10002782_pt1 | contig 12554 bp, 13 predicted proteins | sample Cruoilmetagenom1_FD_19991 | JGI IMG/M metagenome (IMG submission 19991)
TCTTTTTTGTAATCTATTAATACTTCTCCACCATCTTTTAAAGAACCAAAGAGTATCTCATCTGTGAGTGGTGTTTTTATATGCTCAGTTATAACTCTTTGCAATGGTCTTGCTCCCATAAATTTATCATAACCTTTAGTAGCCAGTGCTTTTTTCGCATTATTTGTTAATTTTATTTTTATATTTTTATCTATTAAATTCATCTCTAAATCTTTGATAAATTTAGTTACAATTTTTAATAAAATTGGTTGTGTAAGTTGTTGAAACTTAACAACTGCATCGAGTCTATTTCTAAATTCAGGTGCAAAGAATTTTTTTACTGCTTTATCTTCATTTAGATTATTATCTTTTGCAAATCCCATAATATTAGCTTGTGTAGCACCAAGGTTTGATGTCATAATTAATATAACATTTTGAAAATTTGCTACTGTACCATTATTATCTGTGAGTGTTGCATTATCCATAACTTGTAAAAGTAATGACATAAGATCTGGATGAGCTTTTTCTATTTCATCTAGGAGTAATACTGTATGTGGATGTTTTTTGATTGATTCAGTTAATAATCCACCTTTTTCATATCCAACATATCCTGCTGGTGCACCTATAAGACGACTGACTGTATGTGCTTCTCCATATTCAGACATATCAAATCTTTCAAAATGTACCCCCATTACATTTGCCAATTCTCTAGCAACTTCTGTTTTCCCTACACCTGTACTTCCAGTAAAAAGAAAACTTCCTACAGGTTTATTTTCAATCCCCATACCAGAACGGTTAATTTTAATAGATTTTACAATAGTTTCAATAGCATCATCTTGACCAAATACTCTTTTTTGTAGATTCTTTTGTAAATTTTTTAGTAAACTTAAATCGGATTTAGTGGCTGTTTTTGGAGGGATTTGTGCTATATTTGCTATTGTATTTTCCACATCTCTATCTGTTATTTTGACAACTTTACCTTTTTTTGTAAGTTTAACAGTTGCTGCAACTTCATCTATAACATCAATAGCACTATCTGGTAAAAATCTATCATTAATAAATTTTTTACTCAACTCAACTGCTAACTTCAAACTTTCTTGTGTATATTTAACATTATGAAACTCTTCATATTTTGTTTTTAGTCCCTCTAATATAAGTATACAATCATCTATTGATGGTTCTTTTACTTCAACTTTTGCAAATCGTCTACTAAATGCTTTATCTTTCCCAAAATCATTTCGATACTCTTCATATGTTGTGGCACCAATAACGCGAAGCTTTCCACTACTTAACATAGGTTTTAAGATATTTGAAGCATCCATAGCACTATTTCCAACACTTCCTGCTCCAACTACCGTATGAATCTCATCTATAAAAAGAATCGCATTTTTCTTTTTACTTACCTCTTGTAAAACAGCTTTGAGTTTTTTTTCAAAATCTCCTCTATATTTAGTCCCTGCTATCATAGAACCCATATCTAAAGAATAGATTTTTGCATCACTTAAAAATTCAGGTACATTACTATTAAAAATTTCTAATGCGAGTCCTTCTGCAATAGCAGTTTTACCAACACCTGTTTCACCTAGAAGTATAGGATTATTTTTCTTTCTACGCGCTAGAATCTCTATAACTCTTTGTATCTCTTTATCTCTTCCAATTACTGGATCAATCTGTCCCTCACGTGCTATCGCAACAAGTTCTATACTATTTTGCTGTAATGGAGTTTCTTGAGTTTTCTTTTTATAATCTTTTACTTTGTTAAGTTCAAGTTCTGTTTCATCATCTTCTTCCTCTTCTTGGTTGGATTCACCATGACTTATCTCCTCAAGAATGTCAATTCTTTCTAAGCCATACTCTCTTAAAAGAAAAGTACAATAAGCCTTTTCATCTTTTAGGATATATACAAACATATCTTCAACGGTAGATTCTCCTTTTCCTGAAAGTTGAGAGTGTGAAACCATTTGCTCTATAGTGCTTGTTAATGACACTGTTTCTATTGGGTCTTCATTTTTTAATTCTTCAGAATACTTTGGAGTATTTTCTAGAATATAATTTTTTAATTTTCCTTTTATATCATCAACATCAATACTGAGTTGATTTAATATATTGAAAATAGATTCTTCTTTTAAAAGATACACAAAAACATGTTCTATTGTTATATACTCATGTCTATTTGCTCTTGCATAGTTTACAGCATGTGAAAATACTTTTTGTAGGTTTTTACTTATTAACATTTTTATTCCTCTTGGGCTATTGCTTTTAATGGATAGTTAGCTTTTCTTGCGGCGGTTTTTACTTGTGCTACTTTTGTATAGGCTATCTCTTTTGTATAAATACCACATAAGCCTTTGCCATTATTATGTACATTTAACATTATAGTTTCTGATTCACTTAATGATTTGCGAAATACTTTTGTTAAAACTTCAATAACAAACTCCATAGTTGAAAAATCATCATTAAGCAATAATACTTTGTATTTTTTCGGTTCTTCTAAATCTAATTCATCATCTAACTTATATTCATAACTTGCCAATTTTTACCCTTTGTTTATTGAACACTGTGTAGCACTTTGCACTAGTTGTTCCGCTACTAATTCATTTTCATTTACAAAACTATCAATTTTTAAATCTTTAAAATCATCAATTTGTGCTTTATGAGAAACTTTTAATACAATTGTAATCGTGGGATCAATACTATTTATAGTTTCACAAATGAGTCTTATTTTTTCATCATTATCAATTGCTATTATAACAGCAGTTGCATTTTTTACAAATAAAGAGTTTAACATAGTTTTAGAAGCTGCATTTCCAAAAAATACTATATCTCCTTTGTCGTGTCCCTCTTTTACATGTTGTCTATCATGTTCTATAGCAACATAAGCTAAATTTGAATTTCTTAAGTTTTTAACAATTTTTTGTCCTAAAATTGAGTAACCACATACAATGATGTGATTTGTTATATCTGCACTTATCATAGGTTCTTCTAAAATCTCTGTTCTTTGAGAATAAAAAAGATTTGTGAAAGCTCTTACATGTCTTAGTACAAGAGAAGTAAAAATAAGTGATATAATAACAACAGAAATCATAATTTGATTAAGCTCATTATCTATTAAGTTATTTGCACTTGCAAGTGCTAAAACTGCAAAAGAAAATTCCCCAACTTGTGCTAAAGCAAGTGCTGTTTTAATGGCTCTTTTTGTGAAAGTAAATACCCTTACTATTAAAAATATAATAACAACTTTTAAAGATAAGATAGCAATAGCTAAACCTATAATAGTGAAAAAGTGTTCAAAAATTGTTGGAATATTTACCTGCATACCAACGGAGATGAAAAATATTCCTAATAAAATATCTCGAAAAGGTACAAGGTCTGCTTCTATTTGATATTTGTATTTTGTTTCAGCAATCAACATTCCAGCTAAAAATGCCCCTAAAGAGTGTGAAAAACCAAAACTATGTGCAAGCCAAGCTGATGATAAAACTATAAGTAATATAGCAATAATGAAAAGTTCTTCAGTGTGACTGTCTACAACATAGGCTAAAAATTTTTCTAATACATAAAATCCTAATATAAATAAAATTATACCAACTAAAATAGCAGATATAAGAGTATTAAGAACCATATCTCCCAAAGAAGAATTTACATCTGCAAGAATAGTTATCATAAGTAAAATAGGGATCACAGCTAAATCTTGAAAGATTAAAATTCCAACACTATTTCTCCCATATGGTCTATGGATATCGCCATTTTCATTGAGTACTTTTAAAACTATTGCTGTTGAAGATAGTGCAATGGCAGAACCAATGACAAGGGATGTTTTTATATCAAGTGAAAAGAGCTTATTTGTTAAAAATGTAAAGATAAAAGAAGTAATCACTACTTGTAAAGTCCCAAATACAAATACCTCTTTTTTCATCTGTTTTAAGTGATTAACTGAAAATTCCAAACCAATAGTGAACATTAAAAAAACGATACCATATTCAGCAATATGATTTACATAACTATTGTTAATATTTACAAAATCTGTAAAAGAAACTATTACAACACCAGTAAAGATATATCCAACGATTGGAGAGATATTGATTTTTTTTAATATTAAATTTAAAACCAATGATAAAAATAGTGTAAATACTATAACCGTTAATATATCCATTCTACCTCTTTAAAATTACCATAAACTTTATATATTTAAATTTAACATAATTTTTTGTATAATGAACTTAAAGAATCAATTTAAAGGTATATTGTATGAAATATGGAGAAAAAGAGATAGTTGAATTTGATGTAAATAAAAAAGAAAACTATTGGACAAATAAACATAAAAAAAATTACCTTATTGATATAGAATTACCAGAATTTATGGCAAAATGTCCACGAAGTGGTTATCCTGATTTTGCAGAGTTAAGAGTTCAATACGTCCCAAATAAAAAAGTCATAGAGTTAAAAGCTCTTAAAATATATATAAATACTTTTATCTATCGTGAAATATCACATGAAGATGGTGCTAATGAAATTTATGATACGTTATATAAAAACCTTAAACCAAAAAAAATGAAACTTGTGGCTGATTTTAAACCTAGAGGAAATGTACATACAGTTATCACTATTAATAGTGAAGATAATAAATAGGAAATAGTAACTTTGAAGCAATTAGTATCAAGTAGTGAAGCAGCAAATATTTTAGGACTATCTTTGCAAGGGATACATTATCGTATAAAAAAAGGGCAATTAGAATCTATAAAACAAGATGGTAAAATTTATGTATATATAGATAGTAATAATATTAAAAATCAACAACAAAATAACGCTAAGAATAATACTCCTCAAAACAATACAAATGTACATAATAATGAACAAATTGTACATATGAGTGAGTTAGCATTAAAATCAAAAGAGGAACAGATAAGTATCTTGAAAAAAACTATAAAGTTTATGAGAAGACAATATACTTCAGAGATAAATCGTCTTGATAAAAATCAACAAAAAATATTAAATGTATTTCAAAGTGAAGTTGATCTTTTAAAAAGTGCTTTTAATGAGATGAAAGCTCTTTATCAAGTGGAGCATAAAGAGAAACAAGAACAATCAAAAGAAACTTCACATCAAATCGGATTACCATTTATGAACCTAAAAGACTTTTTTATCCTTATGAGAAACTATAATAAAACAGATAATCAAATAAAAGCAATAGTTTTAGAGAAAGTAAAAAGTGGAGATAAAAGATTTATTTATAAAAAAGACACAAAAGAGATAATTATATTTAAAAATGATTTTTTAGATTTAATCTAAAAAATATTTTGGACAGATACGCTACAATCTGATAATATATTGGGTTTAGTAATTTTTAGGTTTAGGTTAGAAATTATATACTTTTTATAAAGTTTTTTTTCTAAAAAAATAATAGCATCTTCAATAAGCAAAAATTGCTTTTTTTTCATAGTTTTTTTTATAAGTTTTGCAACTTTACTATAATCAATAAACTTCTCACTATCTTTAGTGAAAAAATAATCAAAATCTATATCCACTAATACCTTTTGAGTTTTTTTTCTTTCAAATGGTAAAATTCCAATAATAGTTTTAAATGAGAGTTCTTTAATAGAAACTCTCATATTACAGTTTTGATTAGGCAACTTTTATCTCCTCACCTTTTATAAGTCTTACGATATTTGGAATATGTTTATAAAAAATTATAAAAGTGATGATATACATAGGTGCATTAGAATCAAGTCCAAGTCCATTTTGAAGAACTATAGCTGAAATTACAACTACAACAAGACCTAAAAGTGAAGAGATAGATGAGATTTTTAATACTTTTGCACAAAATCCCCAAACAGCAGCTCCAATAAGAGTAGGAATAGGAATAAGGACTAAAAATACACCAAGACCAGTTGCGACACCTTTTCCACCTTCAAAGTTTAAATAAATACTATAACAATGACCAAGTACACTTAATACGGCAATCGCCCAAAGAGTTTCCAATGGCATACCCATCATCATCGCAATTACAATTACAAATAATCCTTTAAGAGCATCTAAAATAACTGTAGCAATACCAAGTTTTTTTGCTAAAGCTGGATTGGTTTGTTTTACAACTCTTAAAACATTAGTTGCGCCTATACTTTTACTACCTTGTTCTTTGACATTTACCCCAGCATATTTTTTTGCTAATAATAAACCAAAGGGAATAGAACCCACAAGATATGCAACTATATAAAATAAGATATTTGGATTTGAAAAAAATTCCATAAGATTCCTTTTAAAAATAATTGTGTATTTTAGCTAAATCTGCTTTGAAATTAAATTAACATCAGTTTAACTTTAACTTGATATTATTATCTTATAAATATTAAAAGGAAAGATTATGTTTAAAAGTTTAATCGTAATGTGTTTTATAATAAGTTCCTCTTTGTATGGGGTTACATTTAATAAAAAAGCTACCGTTACTCCCATATTAGTACAAGAAGGAAAGAGTAATCAATGGTGTCCAATATCTGGTGAAAAAATAGAAGATTATTACAAAACATCTTATACCGCAAAACTTCAAATGAATGGAAATAATAGACAATATTGTAGCATGAGATGTGTAGTTATGGATATGAAAGAGTACGGGATAGATACAGATACAATAAAAGTTTTAGATATTGCAACTCAAAAATATATAGATGCAAAAAGTGCTTATTTTGTTTTTGGTAGTAATGTTCAGGGGAGTTTATCTGGAGTTAGTAAATTGGCATTTCAAAAAGAAAAAGATGCAAAAGATTTTATAAAAAAATATAAAGGTAAATTGGTTGATTTTTCTTTTGCTCTAAATCAAGCAAAAGAATCTTTAGAAAAAGACAATGAAATGCTTTTAAAGAAGAAGAAGAAAAAAACATATCCAAGAGGAAAAAGAATTTTTGAAAAAGTGTGTCAAAAAGATTTTATAGATCCAACTAATTATATAGAGATAAATGAATTAAAAGAAGATATTGTAAGTAAAAAGTTATGTAAACCATTAAAAGAGAAAGATTTACAAGCAGTATCTTTATATATCTGGGAGGTTAAAAGATTTGGGGATTTGGATACTATAGAAGATAAAGTGCAAGTAAAAGAGGATGAAAAATGTCCAGTGTGTGGTATGTATACCTATAAATATCCAAGATGGGCTGCTCAAATTTTTTATGAAGAGAATGATGATAAAATGCATTGGTCATTTGATGGTGTGAAAGATATGATGAAGTTTTATTTTGATGCACAAAAATGGGGTAATTATCCAATAGCAAAAATAGAAAATATCACTAAAATTTTAGTAACAGATTACTACTCACAAAAAGGGATAGATGGAACAAAAGCATATTATGTAATCAGAAGTGATATTTATGGACCTATGGGACATGAACTTATCCCTTTTGAGTCTCTAAGCGATGCTCAAACTTTCAAAAAAGATCATTTTGGGAAAACAATAATTCAATTTAAAGATATAAAAGAAGATGAGGTCTATCAATTAGATTTTAACGAATAATTAACACTTAATTGGTATAATAGTAAAAAATCACAAAGGAAGAAAATGAAAAAATTAATGATAAGCTTATTGGCAGTTGTATTTCTATCAACAGTTAATATATTTGCAATGAGTCCAGGAGATGGACAAGGTATGAAAAATAGTAAAGCGATGGCCAACTATAGAGCAGTACCAAGTTCAAAGGCTGAGATATTACAAGATGGGAAAAATAAAATGTATTGCCCAATATGTGGTATGACTTTACCAATGTTTTATAAAACAAACCATGCAGCAACGGATCATGAGGGACATACTCATCAGTATTGTTCAATTGTGTGTGAAATAGAAGATGCAGTAAAAAATGGTAAAAAACTAACAGATTTTAAAGTTGTTGATAATACAACATTAAAATTTATGGATGCAAAAAAAGCTTATTTTGTAGTTGGAAGTAAAAAACCAGGGACAATGAGTGTTGTGAGTAAATATGCTTTTGGTACAAAAGATGCCGCTCAAACATTTGCAAATGCAAATGGTGGAGATATTATGAATTTTGATGAAGTATATAAAATGGTTGAAAAGTCTTTAGAAAAAGATTTAAAAGCTACAAAAATGAGACAATCAAAAGCTGCAACAATGGGCGAAAAAATATATAATAAAATGTGTAAAAAAACAGATAGAAGATTCGTTGCCGTTGCTGATGCAAAATCATTTTTAACTACAAGTGGTATATGTGGGAACATTAAAGGGAAAAAACACCAACAAGTAGCACTTTTTTTATCAAATAAAAAATAAAAATAAACTCAAAAACAAAGCTCTTTATAGCTTTGTTTTTACCAAACTAAACATATCTTCTTTTCTCTTTCGCAATAATCTCTTTTACTCTTAATAATTCAGTAGTCACTAAATGAAAATTTGTTATATTATAGTATAAAAGAAACAAATTTTAGGATATGTAAATAAAGATGAATATAAAAGAAAAGATAATTAAGCTTAAAGAAGAGCTTGATGTTACGGTTGTAGCACACTTTTATCAAAAAGATGAAGTATTTGAAATGGCAGATATTGTTGGTGATAGCTTAGAATTAGCAAAAAAATCTATGAATACACCTACAGAAAATATAATATTTTGTGGTGTTGGATTTATGGGACAAAGTGTTAAAGTTCTTGCTCCTCAAAAAAGAGTGTTGATGCCAAAAATAGCTTGTTGTGCAATGGCTAAGATGATTGATGTTGATTATTATACTATGAATTTAAAAATACTTAATGAAGCTGGTATTTCAAATGATGATATCTTACCAATAACTTATATAAATTCAAGTGCTGAAGTAAAAGCTGAAGTTGGAAAAATGGGTGGATATGTTTGTACAAGTTCTAATGCATATAAAATTATCCAAAAAGGTTTAGAAAGTGGAAAAAAAATATTTTTTGTACCAGATAGATGTTTAGGACAAAACTTTGCAAAACAAATTGGACTTAAATCTGCTGTTGTTGGAATAGATAATATTGAAGATGTGAAAAATGCAGATATAATTTGTTTTAATGGATTTTGTTCAGTTCATCAACTGTTTACTCCTCTTGATGTTGATTTTTATAGAGAAAAATATCCAGATATTTTAGTGGCTGTTCATCCAGAATGTGATTCAGCTATTGTAGATAAAGCTGATTTTGTAGGAAGCACTTCTCAGCTTATAAAATATATAACTGAAGATATTTCACCAGAACAAAAAGTAGTTGTGGGAACAGAGTTTAATATGGTTAATCGTTTAAGAGATAAAAATACTTATATCTTAAGTTCAACAAAACCAGAGTGTCCAACTATGAATGAAACTACACTTGAAGATTTATATAATACACTATTATCAATAAAAAATAATACTTATGAAAATGAGATAACAATTAGCCAAGATGTTGCAAAATATGCAAAAATGGCACTAACTAGAATGTTTGAGGTTTAAATTTAATGGCAATCAATATAAGAAAATTTGTTAAAAATGCAATAACAGAAGATAATGGAAGAGGAGATTTATTTTTTGATATTGCTCCAAAAGGACGATTCACAGCACGTGTTATTGCCAAAGATAATGGGATAATTGCTGGGGTAAAATATGCAAAGGTATTAGCTAGAACTGAGAAATTTGACTGTAAGTTTTTACTTCGAGATGGCGAAGAGGTAAGAAAGGGTGATGTGATTGCAGAGCTTGAAGGGAAAGCTTCGGTTCTTTTAAGTAGTGAACGAACATTTTTAAATCTTTTACAACATGCATCAGGGATAGCAACTAATGCAAATAGATATGCAAAACTTTTGGAAAATAGTAATGTTGTATTGCTAGATACTAGAAAAACAAGACCTCAATTAAGAGATTTTGAGAAATATGCTTCAAGAGTTGGTGGTGCAATTAACCATAGACTTGGACTTGATGATTGTTTGATGTTAAAAGATACACACTTAAAAACTATTTCTGATTTGAAAGAGTTTGTAAAAAAAGCACGAAAAAGAATCTCTTGGGTTACAAAAATAGAGATTGAGTGTGAAACTTTTGAACAAGTTCAAGAAGCTATGGAAGCTGGAGCTGATATTATTATGTGTGACAATATGACACCGCAGCAGATACGAAAAGTTGCTGATTATAGAGATGAAGAACATCCTCATATTTTATTAGAAGCAAGTGGAAATATAACAGAAAAAACTATTATAAATTATCTTGATAGTGGAATAAATGCTATAAGTAGTGGTAGTATTATTCATCAAGCAACATGGTTAGATTTTTCAATGAAATTTGATTAATATCAAAGGTATTAATAATTTTAATAGTACTTTTTTTACAGGGTGTGATACTAAAAATAATAATGATATAAAAATTGGTTTTATCGTAGGGTTAAGTGGAAAATATTCCTCATTAGGCACAAGTATTAGAGATGGCTTTTTACTAGCATTTGATGAGATAGACTATAAAATAAATAAAAAACTATCAGTTTAATTCAAAAGAGTAAAAAATAAGTTAAACTTGTACATAGCCCAGCAAAAACTCCTGCAACCATATCATCACCCATAACTCCCCAACCACCAGAAACATCTCGATCTATTTTCCCTATAATTGAAGGTTTCCATATATCAAATAGTCTAAAAAATAGAAATGCTAAGATAGCCATAATCCAATTCACACCACTCACTCCAGCAACCCCCATAGCTATCCACATACCAGATAATTCATCTACAACTATCTCTTTGCCATCATGGGTATTTGTAAGTTTTTCATAAATATCAATTTGTTTTACAGCAATAACAGATATAAGAAGAGAAAGTAAAAAAAGTGTCGTAATATCAAGAAATTGTAATAAACCCATACCAAGCAATAAAGCGACAAAGCTACCAACAGTTCCAGGTGCTTTTGGACTAAGACCTGAATATCCAACAGTTATAAAAAATTTATTGAACACTACTTACCACCTTTATCTTTTTCAATACCAAATTTTTTTCTTTTTTCCCAAAGAGATTTTCGACTAATCCCAAGTCGGCGACTAAGTTCTGTATCTGGATACTTGTCTTGAAAACTAGTAACCATCAATTTTACATAATCATTAATAGTAAGTATTGAATCTACAGTTGAAAGTTTATTTGCAATCTTAAGCTCGATTTTTGGATAAGGAATATCCCCTAAGTCTTCCAAAGAAGATATAATCACATCAAAGTTTTCTATTGTTTTAAGAATAGTTTCTTTTGCAGTTTTTTTCACATAGTGGAAATCATAAATATAAAGTAATTCATCTTTAAAGTCATTTGGTTCTATTTTTGTATTGTTTTCTAAAGAGATAAATTTTATTGTTTTATCTAGTTTTTGTGCGACTTCAAGAACTATCTTATCTGCTACTCTTTGGTCATTTGTTTCAATAGCAAACGGAAGTGTTTCTGGAATAGCTGTGTCGTGTTCAATATTATAAAAAGCAAAGTCTATGTAATTTGTAAGATTTTTTTTCAATTGCTTAAGCTTTTTAAATTCATCATAATGGTAAATTTTTCGTACTAATTCATCCATAATAAAAGGTTTCATAATATAATCCATCGCACCATCTTTAAGTGGTTTTGTTACGGTTGTATCATTAATATAAGATACTAAGAGTATGATAATACTATCTTTAAATTTTGATATTATTTTATGTACATCACTAGAGCTTATATTTGTAGATAATAAAANAACTTCATAATAAGTATCAAATTTTATCTCTTTGATATTTGATACATGCGTACAATAGTTTCCCTCTTCATGAAGTCTTATAGCAACTTTTTGTGCTAAATAAACCTCTTCATCTAATATAAGTATATTCATCTTTTTTTCCAATTATAAAATTTTAAATTTGCGTTACTTAAAACAGCAACTCCCTCTGCACGTCCAATAAATCCCATCTTTTCACCTCTTGTAGCTTTTATATTTATTTTTTGTTTTTTAATCCCAAGTATAGAAGAAAGTTGTATTTTAATAGTATTTTTATATGGATTTATTTTTGGTTGTTCTGCTAAAATTGTTAAGTCTATATTAACGATTTCATATCCTACATTATAAACAAAAGTTACAATTTCTTTTAATAATTCTTTTGAATCGGCACCTTTATATTGTGGGTCATTATCTGGAAAAAATTCTCCAATATCTCCTGCACCAATGGCACCTAACAGTGCATCAATTACACTATGAATAACAACATCTCCGTCACTATGTGCTTTAAACCCAACATTTGATTCTATAGCTGTCCCACCTAGAACCATAGGTTTATTTTCTTCAAATTGGTGTATATCAATCCCACTTCCAATAAAAAAATCTTTTGATGGTTCACTTAAACAATCTATCTCTTGCAACTCTTTTCCAAAAGTTAATTTTATAGATTTATTTGAACCAGCTATATACTCAATGGATTGATTTATATGTTTAATAGCACTACTTTCATCTGTAAATTCAATAGTTGTATTGAGTGCCTCTTTCAAAATTTTTGTATTTGAAAGTTGCGGTGTTTGAATGAGTTTTACCTCTTCTCTTTTGATAGTTTTTTCTTGATAGATAACAGTATCAGAAACATCCATCATAGGTACAATACAAGAAGCTTT
>JGI24023J19991_10002784_pt1 | contig 12550 bp, 10 predicted proteins | sample Cruoilmetagenom1_FD_19991 | JGI IMG/M metagenome (IMG submission 19991)
TAAGAGTCTTTCTGCTCAGTGAACGTCTCAAGTCACTTGGTAAGGCCGGTGACTACAACCCCAAACATGTGCATGTCATCGGTGCCGGTGTCATGGGNGGTGATATTGCGGCATGGTGCGCAATGCGTGGCTTTAAAGTCACCTTGCAAGATCACAAAATGGAAACNCTGGCCAAGGTCGTGCAGCGGGCCTTTGGTTTATACAAAAAGCGGCTCAAGGATAAACGCCTTATCCGTGGCGCACTGGATCGTCTGATCCCCGACATCAAGGGTGACGGTCTAAAAAGTGCGGATATCGTGATTGAAGCAATTTTTGAAGATGCCCAGGTCAAACGGGATCTGTTTGCCGACATTGANCCCAAACTCAAAAAAGATGCCATTATTGCCACCAATACATCCAGTATCCCACTGGATGAACTTAATACGATATTAAAGAAACCGGAACGACTGGTGGGGCTGCATTTCTTTAACCCGGTTGCCATGATGCCGCTGGTGGAAATTGTGCATAGCCCAAAAACCTCTGAAGAAGTTTCCAACAAGGCTGCGGCCTTTACACGCCGCATAGATAAACTCCCCTTACCGGTCACCAGTACCCCCGGCTTCCTGGTCAATCGGGTGTTGATGCCCTATCTCATGGAATCCGTTGAACTGGCAGAAGAAAACATCCCGCTGGCACTGATCGACAAGTCTGCACTGGAATACGGCATGCCCATGGGACCGATTGAACTGGCCGATACCGTTGGACTGGATATTTGTCTGAAAGTGGCGGAAATCCTCTCGCAACACATGGATATCGCCGTACCGGATCGTCTGCGCAAGATGGTCGAAGCCGGCAAGCTCGGTAAAAAAACCGGTAAAGGTTTTTATGCCTTTAAAAACGGCAAACCGGTCAAACCTGCTATTCCAAAAGACTATCAGGCACCGACTGACATTCAGGATCGTTTAATCATGCGACTGGTCAATGAAGCCGTGGCCTGCTTACGGGATAAAGTTGTCGATGATGCAGACTTGGCCGATGGTGGAATAATCTTTGGCACCGGCTTTGCTCCGTTCCGGGGTGGGCCCTTCCATTACATTGACAGCCGGGGCAAGGATCAACTGATCAAGCTACTGGATCAACTTGAACATCGGCACGGTCCGCGTTTTGCTGCCGATAAGGGTTGGCAACAAATATAAATATAAAAATCAGGAGAGCATAAATGGAAAAGGCACTCGACATAATTACGCCACAAGAGGCAGTTAGTTTGCCAGGTTTGTTTTATGCTCGCCTGCAGCATACTCCTGCCAATATCGCTTATCGTTATTTTAACAATGCCACTTCTGGCTGGGTTGACTTGAGCTGGCAACAAACCGCTCAGCAAATTTCGCGCTGGAAGGCGGCTCTCGAAAATGAAGGCTTGTCTAAAGGTGATCGGGTTGCGCTAATGTTGCGTAATTGCCCTCACTGGGTCATCTTCGAGCAGGCTGCCCTTGCAGCCGGATTGGTAGTCGTCCCCCTCTACACCAATGATCGCACAGACAATATAGCCTACATCGTGCAAGATGCAGACATCAAGCTTATGTTGTTTGAAACAGATGAGCAATGGCAGGCCATCAAGGCCGCAATTGATCAATTTTCCGACGTCAAACGATTCATTAGTCTGGATAAATTACATGACAATTCAGAATCCAGACTAATGTATGGCGACGACTGGTTACCCACGTCCGGCGAGCCATTACGCAAACCAGAAATTGGTGCTAATGAGCTGGCCAGTATCGTGTATACCTCTGGCACAACCGGCCGACCAAAAGGCGTGATGTTGAGTCACAACAATATTCTTTCCAATGCCCATGCCAGTTGTTTGTGTGATGAATTTTTCACGACTGACCAGTTTTTATCTTTTCTACCTTTGTCACATATGTTTGAGCGGACGGCAGGATACTACATGCCCATGGTTACTGGCAGCACGATTAACTATGCCCGTTCCATCGAACAACTGGCCGAGGATTTGATCACGATCCGACCGACCGTTCTTGTCACGGTCCCGCGTATTTTTGAGCGCGTATATAACAAGATTCATACCCAGCTATCAGCAAAGTCCCCAATTGCACAAAAACTCTTTGCAGCAGCAGTTAATATTGGCTGGCATCGCTTTCTTGTCAGACAAAACAAGGCCGACTGGCACCCGAAATTAGTGTTATGGCCCATACTCAATCTTCTGGTTGCCAGCAAGATCATGGCCAAACTCGGCGGAAATATGCGAATTGCGGTCAGTGGCGGTGCCCCCCTGACCTTGAATATCGCCAAAACATTCATCGGGCTTGGGCTTGAAATCAGTCAGGGCTATGGCCTGACCGAATTAAGCCCTGTCGTCTCCACCAATCGTTTACCCGACAATGACCCTGCCAGTGTTGGGCAGGCCTTACCCGGCGTGAGTGTCAAACTGGGTAAACGAGATGAACTGCTGGTCAAAGGACCGAATGTGATGCTGGGTTTCTGGGGCAACGAACAGGCCACAAAAGAAATCATTGACAGTGATGGCTGGTTGCATTCCGGCGACATTGCCCGAATCGAAAATGATCATATTTACATCACCGGTCGAATCAAGGAAATTATTGTGCTGGCCAATGGTGAAAAAATTTCACCAACTGATGTCGAAATGGCCATTGCTACAGACATTTTGTTTGAGCAAGTCATGGTAGTCGGTGAAGGTAAACCGTATTTGAGCGCCCTAACAGTTTTAAACCCTGAACAATGGCAAGCCCTCGCAAATGAAGCCAATGTTTCCCCCGAGGCAACAGAGAGCCTGAATAGTGCCAGAGTCAACGAAATAATTATTGAGCGCATCACTGCCAAACTACATGACTTCCCCGGTTACGCCAAGATTGTCCGGGTGCATAACTCCCTTGAGCCCTGGACAATTGAAGAAGCCCTTATCACCCCCAAAATGAGTTTAAAACGAAACAAGATATTGGAGAAGTTTTCCGTACAAGTTGATGAGCTTTATGCGGGGCACTAATTAACATGGAATTTCCGCATGACCAACAACCTGCGATTCGTGTCTTTGCCATGCCGGCAGACACCAATGCCATGGGGGATATCTTTGGTGGTTGGATGATGTCACAAGTTGATGTGGCGGGCAGTGTTGCCGCCTTTAAACGGGCCAATGGCCGCGTCGTCACCGTTGCTGTCAATGAATTTCTTTTTCTGAACCCCATCTATGTTGGTGATTTGGTCAGTATCTTTTCGGAAGTTATCAAAGTCGGTAATACCTCGATCCAGGTGGCTGCTCATGCCTTTTCCGAAAGACTGATCGATAACTACGAAACGATAAAAGTAGCAGAGGCCACCCTCACCTATGTCGCCATTGACAATAATCGGCGTCCACGTCCCGTTAACGGATAAGATCAAGACTCTCCACCCTTTACTGATATGTCAGACCAATTAATTAATCATATCAAGACACTGATCCCACTTTGCGACATCAAAAAAGAGAAAAACCTGAAAGATCTTTTCAAGAATATCCTGCTTGGTAAAATGCCTGCTGATAAGACCCTGTATCATTCCGCCGAGAAAAATGCATTCACTTACTATTTACTATCTGGCCAATTAACCCTGATCGATGCCAATGGCAATAAATCAATTTTACAAGCAGAAAATTCCAGCTGCCGTTTTCCTGTCGGCTATGATCAATCTAACAAATATACCGTTCAAACCGATACCGCCATCAATTATCTAAAGATTAACAGTCAAACACTCGATGTACTTTTAACCTGGGATCAATCTACAACTCCGCTAATTCGTAGACCCGTTAGAGAACAAAGCGAAGAAAACGAGGTCAACTGGATGTCCAAGATCCTTGAACTTGAGTTGTTTCAGCGCATTCCCCCGGCCAATATCCAGGCCATGTTCCTGCGTTTTGAGAGTGTCGAGCTGGCAAAAGATGAAGTTGTCATTGAGCAAGACAGTGAAGCTGCATATTACTATGTCATTAAATCCGGGAAAGCGGCGGTCTACCGTTCTAATGTTGATGACAGATCCAGTGCGTCCAAAATTACAGAACTGAGTCCCGGTGACGCCTTTGGTGAAGATGGTCTTGTTGCTGACAGCCCACGCAATGCAAGCGTTATCATGCTCGAAGATGGTGAACTGGCCAGGCTATCGAAATCAGATTTTATTCAACTTCTGAAAGAACCGGTCATGAAATCAATAAGCTATCAGGAAGCACAAGATATGCTCAAGGATGGGGCTAAATACATTGATGTGCGAACAAGCAATGAACATCAGCATAATCAGTTGCAAAACAGTCTGAACATCCCACTCAACTCAATACGGGAGCAATTGGAAAACCTGGACAATAACCATGCTTATATTGTGTTTTGTGATACCGGTTCTCGTAGCTCTGCAGCATGCTTTATCCTGAATGAGTATGGATTTATCGCTTATTTACTCGAAAATGGGCTTAACCAGGTACCATCTGATGCGATCTTTCACCCCAAACAAAACTAATGACCTGTCAAATATGGCCGATATTTCATGTACGAGTTTTTTGAACCTGTTCACAGAAATAGAGTCTGAGATGCAACCCGATGGCGCCCAAACTGTTACACATTCCCCTGCTATTGCTTTTGGGCCAATATCTTGTCACCCCGGCACATGCAGATGAGTACCTGACAACCAAGCAACTCTTAAAAGAAAACAAGCCTGAACAGGCCTATCAACGTCTTACCACGAAAAAATCCAACCATATTGGCGAGCCAGACTATGACCTGCTACTCGCTCGGGCTGCAATTAAAGCGGGCCATCCCCATGAGGCCATCTTTGCTTATGAACGGGTATTAATAAATATACCTGGTCATCATCAGGCCCGGGCTGAATTGGCCATTGCTTATTATCAAATCAATGAACTGGAAAAATCACAGCAATTGTTTGACAAAGTCTTAAAATCAAACCCACCAGATAAAGTCAAAAAATTCATTAACAATTATATTGAACGGATAAATGCGAAAATCAGTTCGAGAAAACACNGTTTCACTGGTGTTCTGACACTCAAACAAGGCTGGGACAGCAATATAAATAGTGCCACCAACGAATCAGAAATAGTATTGGCCATTGGAACATACCAACCAACAGAGGGGGTGGACAAGCAAACCTCGGACTCCTTCACCGAGGTAGCCAACCGCTTGCACTATAACTACAACTTCAATGTTAATTCCAGATTCTTCAGCAGCGCCGGTTACTCCAACAGGGAAAATAACAATAAACAGTTCGACACCCAAACAGCTGATATCAGGGTTGGATACAGTCATCTTACGCCTATTGGCAGGATATCAATTCCGCTGTTATACCAGACCATGTGGCTGGATGAAAAACAGCTGCGTGAAGTGTCCACTATCNGTNCCAGTCTGAATCGCGCAAGCGGTGATTCTNTTTCTGATTATAGTCTTCAATATGGTGAGATCCGTTACCCATATCAACAAGCCCTGGATGTGGATTTTGTNGCCGCCAGTTTTNCACTCGGTTTCTCNGATAAGGCGTCCGGATTTGGCCAACAATATGCCATCTTTTATGGTGATGAAACCCCGACANACAGCTTGTATGAGTTCAACGCCAGGGAATACTGGGGTATGCAACTTCGATTGCCGGTTCGACTTTCAAACCGCCATTCCCTTACCCCAAAAGTGGTTTATCAGGTGGCCGAATATCATCAGCGGCACCCGTTTTTTAATGATAAAAGAAAGGATGACTTCTCATACTATGAGATTGCCTGGAGGTGGCATATTACTCGCGCCTGGAGTCTGAAAACACAGGCAAGCCATACCGAGTCAAATTCCACTGTAGCCCTGTATACCCATACCCGGACCGCTATCTACACTGGAATAAACTTTAATTATTAATATTGCTGATATCTATCATTAATATAACTGATGGTACGAGATCACATTTCGACTATAACTATTCTAAACCCTACATTTCTTGTCCGATACTTGGGATGCGAGACGGCAAATCCGCAAATTATATGCAAACGCATCGAGGCGTTTGCGTCCAAATGAGGTATGCAGGACGCACCCTGGAGGGTATGACAATGAAAACAATACAACGACTCGTATTTACCTGGGCCATCGTGATGCTGACAACCATCATCACCATGCCCAATGCGTATGCCAAAGATCAAGCCGCAATTGTAATCGTTGCGACAGGTGATTTTTATGCAGTTGATAACCAGCAAAAGAAACGAAGCCTGCAACGCCGTTCCAAGGTGTTTGTTGGCGATACCCTGGTGACCGGTAAAAAAGGCCGAGCCCAGGTGCGTTTCATTGACGGTGCCGTAGTATCACTGCGAGCCGATTCAGAATTGAATATCCATAAATACAGTTATGGTAAAGTCAAGGCTGATGAAGGCAGTTTGATGACGCTGATCAAGGGCGGCTTTCGGACCATCACCGGCGCGATTGGTAAACAGAAATACAAGGTTATTACCAGTATGGCGACCATTGGTATTCGTGGTACACATTATGAGGCCGTGATCAACAATAACCAGTTGTTTGTTGCCTTGTGGGACGGCGGTGTCACACTATCAAATAGTGCCGGTCAAATCGACCTGGGGCTGGGCGCCGATTATAACTTTGGTATGGTTCAGAGTGAGAACATTGAACCTCAAGGTCAGATCGACCCGCCTGAAGCAATAGTGAATGAAACCCAGCCGAAAATCGCGCCTGACATGAGTAACAATAGCAGTAATGATGATGCCCCCATCATTCTGGCTGCCGATGGACCAATTCTGACTAACGATGAAAGCTGGTCTGAAGTGAACACGATAATGCCAACTTCAGGCACAGCCAACTATGTCAATGTGGCCAGTGTTTCGGCAACAGGCAGTACCGACAGCATTACTAGTTTTAATTACAACGCAACGGTTGACTTTGCTGCCGCAACGGTCAATGGCACCATGGCGTTTGATTCAACAGGCAGTAGTGGTAGCCATACCTGGGCTCTCAGCTTTAGCGGTGGTCCCTCTACAGGCAATGGTGTCGATGGCACCAACTTCAGTATGAATGTTGACTCGGGGGCTGTTGATGGTGTGAATCCGGTATCTGGCGCCATTAGCGGTTCCTTTGCAGGCAGCAATGCCGACCAGATGGTTGGTAGTTTTAATGTCGTAAACAATAATGACACGACCGTCACTGCAGAAGGTACTTTTACCGCGACGCAATAAGACTATTTTTCCCGCCGCTCAAAGACCCCGTTCCATTGGGGTCCAGGCGGGTTTTTTCTAAACCACTCTATCCGGTCCAGATACAAGTGATAGAGTGGTTTTTCATTATCCCTGGACAGATCTTCAAAGATTTCATTTGCTGCACGCCAGTTCTGGGTACGATACAGCCGCAAGGCCTCCAGATTCAGCGCCATTTCATTCAGCAGGGTTTCATCTTCCTCCCCAACTCGGCATATCGGATTATAGACCTTGATTGGGCGTGACGTGCCTTTCACTATAATCAGATCCAGTTCCTGACAAATAAAACGATGCTCGACTTGCTCGTAAGTCTTTTCGCCGATCACCAGGGGCAGATCATAGTAACGGGTCAAACCTTCAAGACGCGACGCCAGGTTTACCGAGTCGCCAATTACTGTATAGGCACGGCGATATTCCGAGCCCATGTCACCGACGTTCATGACGCCGGTATTGATACCGATACCAATCTCAAAGGGTGGCAGCCCTTCGGCCAGGAATTCCTTCTTGAGTTTTTTTACCTCTTCCAGCATACCAAAGGCCGCTTCCACGGCATTGGCCGCATTTTCTTCATCCACCAGGGGCGCCCCCCAGAAGGCCATGATCATATCACCTACATATTTGTCAATCGTACCGCGACTTTCGAAAATGACACGCGTCATGGGTGTAAAGAACCTGTTCAACAGGTCTTTCAGTTTACTGGCCGTGAGTGATTCAGAGATATTGGTAAAACCACAGATATCTGCAAACAGCACCGACATTTCCCGGCTCACCCCTTCGAATCCATAATGCTTGGGATTGTCGGTCATTTCTGAGACCAGTTCACGCGGAATATATTGTCCAAACATATCCTGCAACTGCGATTTACTTTCTGCCTCGGTAAGAAATCCGTAGGCCAGGTTAACTGCTGATAACACAAAGGCAAGCAGCAGGGGCAAGGCAATCGCCAACACAATGCCGTGTTCCGTCCACACCCAGATATTAAAAAAGGTGACAACTGAAATCACGGTAAGGGCAAACAGGATCTTCATAAAAGGGCTGGTCAAATAGGCCAGCACGAAAACCAGCAACAAACCGGTAACGATGACGACGATCAGATTTGCCCCGACGGCCCAGGCTGGCTCTGCCGGGAATTTATTGTCGAGTATCCCTGCGATGATATTGGCGTGTACCTCAACACCGGGATACACGCTTTGCATAGGTACCGCTCGCAAGTCGAACAGACCTTCTGCTGTTGTGCCCATAAATACGATTGTATTCGTCAGGACCCCTTGCGGTATCTTGCCATGAATCACGTCTGTCGCAGAAACATATGGAAACGAATTATAAGGGCCTTTAAACGGGATAATAACCCTGCCTTCCCCATCTGTCGGAATGATCCGCTCCTTGCTTAGACCAATGCCGGTAATATTGGTGATACCACCGATATCATCGGTCAATACGTTTATCTTGTCGATTAACTGATAAACCCGTGCCGTTTCAAGCGCCAGTGAAGGATAGATTTTATTCTTGTATTTGATCACCAGGGGAACTCGGCGAATGATTCCGTCAGGGTCCGCATCCAGTGAGAAAAACCCGGCATGCCTCGCGGCTCTTTGCAAAACAGGTAAGCTGGCTGTATAACCATGCATTTCGGTAACAGTAGAACGTCTAATTACCGGCAGGTTATCCGCATCGAGACTTTTGGGTAACAGGCCTATCGGTTTGACATTGCTGCGATGAAAAATATATCCCAGCACAACATCTTTGCCCTGCAAACTTTTGGCAAATTTTGCATCATTATCAAAATCGCTCAGCCGACTTTTCAATACCCTTTTTGCAAGCGCCGCACCGGGTATACTGTTATCCAGCTGAGTGAGAACTGTTTTAGCGCTGTTTCTTTCCGGCTCGGTGAACATGATGTCAAATGACACCACCACCGCACCACTTTTAAACAGCTTCTCAACAAGGTCAGCCATTTTGGCCCTTGACCAGGGCCAGCGCCCCTCGTAGCGCAGACTTTTTTCGTCAATGTCGACGATGACGATACGTTTGTCCTGTTTGGGGTTTTTTGGTAGCGTCGCGGTCAGACGCAAATCAAAGGCGAGTAGTTCAAGTCGTTGGCGCAGGTTAACCGCCGTGTCAAAATTGGTTGTTTGAAACCAGATAAACCCCCCGAAGATCAGGAGCCCGATGATAATACTGGTTATTTGCCGGGTATTTTGCATTAGTGAGTTGTCAACTTCGTCCTTCACCAAACAGGCTGAAATAGTTTTGCGTAGTTGCCCTGGCTATTTCTTCCAGCGAGGTTTTCCTTAATTCGGCAATATGCTCGGCAACTTTTCTGACATAGGCCGGTTGATTTGATTTACCGCGATATGGTACTGGCGCCAGATAAGGGGAATCGGTTTCAACCAACATGCAATCCAGCGGCACCATTTTCGCCACTTCTTTTAATTCCTTCGCACTGTTGAACGTCACAATACCCGAGAATGAGATCATAAAATTCAAATCCAGGGCAGCCTTGGCAACATCCCGATTCTCTGTAAAGCAATGCATGACGCCCCCCACTTCATCGGCCTTTTCTTCTTTTAATATTTGCAGCGTATCTTCAGCGGCATCACGCATGTGAATAATAAGGGGCTTACCGGTTTGTTTGGCTGCGGCAATATGGGTTCGGAATCGATCCCGTTGCCATTCCAGATCTCCTTCACTACGAAAGTAATCCAGACCGGTCTCTCCAATCGCCACGACCTGATCGTCTTTGGCCAACTCAAGCAATTCATCCACAGTCGGTTCCTTGCCTTCGGTCTCATTCGGGTGGACGCCCACCGAGGCCGAAACATTGGTATGTTGTCTGGCAGCTTGTAATACATCTTCAAAGTGTTCAAGGTCAATACAGACACATAGCATGTGACCGACACCTTGTTCGCTGGCCGCTTGCAATGCGTTTTCAAGTTGACCATCAAACGGTGTCAGGTCAAGGCGGTCAAGGTGACAATGGGAATCAACAAGAAATGGGGTCATAACAAATCGAACTTTTGCCTGGTGAGACAGTTTATACCTGCGTCACATGGTATGGGTTTGACGATCAGATTTTAGCGCGCCGGCCAGATAGGTCTCGATTTTATTGCGTGCCCCACCGCCGTCCTGTTCACTGAATTGCACACCGATACCGGCTGCCCGGTTTGCCTGAGCCCCTTTTGGGGTGACCCAAATGATCTTGCCGGCGACGGGCAGCTTTTCGGTTTCATCCATCAGGGTTAATAACATAAAGACTTCATCACCCAGCTTGTAGGTTTTATTGGTGGGGATGAACAAGCCGCCATTTTTCACAAAGGGCATATACGCTGCGTAAAGCGCACTTTTATCTCTTATGGTCAGGGATAAAATCCCCTGTCTTGCCCCGATGCCTGCTGGTATATCTGCCATGTTAAGCCCGTTCCTGTTTCCTGTCGGTTTTCAAATAGGTCCAGTTCAACAACAAACCTTCCAGTAGCAGCAATTCATTTGCTGATGTCTGTCGTAAGCGGATTGCGTCACTCAATTGATCAAGAAAATGATACAGCCTGTTTAAGTCTACCGTCTGCGCGAAGCTTTGCAACTGACGGGCAATATCCTGATTGATGACAAAGCTTTCATCCCCACATTTAATACGGATCATGTCGCAGACCCAGTGATATACCCATTGTAGCGTCTTACCATGGGCTTGCTTTAACCATTCAGCGGCAACCGTCATGGCCTGCTTTTTACCGGCTGAAATGGCGGTCAGATCCTGCAAAACCTGCTGCCGAAACCGGATAGTCTCATCCCCGGCCATTTGTCGGGCTAAAAGAGGTGCGCCATTGGCCGCCATCAGTAACTGTTCGGCCTGAGCACTGTCTCCCAATTCTGAACCGAGCCAGTTTAACGCCGATGCCGAATCCGGCCTCGCAAAGCGCAGCAGCTGACAACGACTACGGATGGTAGCAGACAACCTGGAAATCTGGGAAGTCACCAGAAAGATCACCGTATTATCCTGGGGCTCCTCCAGGGTCTTGAGGAGACTGTTGGATGCGGCCAGATTCATTTGAGCTGCAGGTGAGATCAACACAATACGGTAACCACCGAAATGGGGGCTCAGGGTCATCACCTGAATGAGATTACGGATCTGGTCTATTTTGATCGCCTTGCCGATCTCCTCAGGCAGAACAGGTATGAAATCCGGGTGATTCTCCGCATTGATGAGCTGGCAGGATTTGCACTGCCCACAGGCCAGACCTTCCGCATCGGGCTGTTCACACAACAATGCCCGGGCAGCAAGGTGTGCAAAGTCCTCTTTACCGATACCCTCCGGCCCGTGTAATAGTAAGGCATGCGGCACAGCCCCCTTTAGTCGGCGTTGCTGGAACTGCTTCCATTGTGAAGTTTGCCAGGGGTAGGGGCTTGTCATCAGTTCATTAACTCACGCTTATCAAATCATCCAGGACTGCTTTGATGCGGGATTGTACCTCGTCAATGCTGCCGCTGGCATCGATTATTCGATATCGCGCCGGTGCCTGGCTTGCCATTTCCAGGTAGCTGGCCCGCACGCGTTCAAAAAAGGCCTGCTTTTCCTGTTCAAAGCGATCCGGGGCACTACGCTGCCCTGCACGCAGCAGACCTTCTGCGACCGGCAGGTCGAGCAACAGGGTCATATCCGGCCGCAGATCAGCCTGTACCCAGTCTTCCAGGCTGGCGATGCGGCCCTTGTCGATGCCTCGCCCCCCTCCCTGATAGGCATAGGTGGCATCAGTAAAGCGATCACAGATCACCCACTGACCGGTTTCCAGGGCCGGGTTGATTTTCTCTTTCAGGTGTTGGGCGCGTGCGGCGAACATCAACAACAACTCGGTATCGTCAGCCATGCTGGTCTGTCGGGCATCGAGCAACAGATCGCGTATCTTTTCTGACAGGGGCGTACCACCCGGCTCACGGGTCAGGATGATGTCCTGTCCGGCCTGTTTGAAATAGTTTTCGATGAAGGCAATGTTGGTGGTCTTACCCACCCCTTCCACACCCTCGATGGTGATGAATTTTCCACGAGTCATTTTGTTATTTTTTTGATTTGCCGGTTTTCGCGTTAAACGAAGAAAAAGATCGCTTGCGGCCTTTTAACTGATACTTGATTACCGCCCGGTTATGTTCTTCCAGGGTGGCCGAGAAGTAGTGACTGCCATCACCCCGTGATACGAAATACAGCGCATCACCTTCAGCCGGATGCATGGCCGCATGGATGGCCTCACCACCCGGCATGGCGATCGGAGTGGGCGGCAAGCCATGACGCCGGTAGGTATTATAGGGCGTATCCTTTTTCAGATCACGCCGACGGATATTGCCATC
>JGI24023J19991_10002786_pt1 | contig 12544 bp, 12 predicted proteins | sample Cruoilmetagenom1_FD_19991 | JGI IMG/M metagenome (IMG submission 19991)
GCCCCAGTGTCACATGGGTATTCTCACGTCCTGCCCCATCAAAACGAATATCATCAAAGGCTTTTACCAATACGGTGTCCATTACTTGTTTTGCTATCTTGCTTTCGGTTGCACGTATTTCAGCCCAGGGATTTTGACCTGGTTTTCTAAAAGCACTGACGACAAGGTCAGGAAGCTTATGCCGAATACGGTCTCTAGCAGTAAATTTGATGCCACAACCACCAAATAAAGAGCAGCTTAAGTACATGTAGATGCAAGGGTTCGGTAATATTTTGTAATCAAGGCAGGAGTGTGAATGTGCTGATTTGATAACTTTTACCGAAGTGAAGCTCTTGGTATACGCTGTAATTGGTGTAAAGACCAGTAAGAAGCTAATAATGGTTACTCCAGTTTTTTTAAACATCAGCAACATTACTCTTCTCCTTGTTGACTCAACTTATCAAATGCTATTGAGAGATCAGATGTGTTCTTAAATACCCTTCCATGGAATAAGATAGCTGGCAACATGTCTTGGGTAACTCCCTGATCATTGGCATAGATCAGATCCTGCAAGGCATGGTTTATAGCCTCCCTGTCTTGTGGTGTTACCAATGATTGCTGGATTACTTGCAGGTCAATACCTGAGGTTTTCATCTGTTTTAGTAATAGCTGGTTGCGTTGAAACTCACTTAGATTAACCAGGTTCTTCAGACCTGTTTTTCTTACAAGAGAATCTATTTCTTCCTGAAGCTTTTCAGATGCCCGTTGTCCCATCTTTTGCTCAATATTATCAATAGCATCAAGGTAGTAATAAGCAATGCTGTAGCCTTGTTGGTGTGCATCTTCTACCCCTGATATTGGCATGTCATGGGTTAAAAATACTTCAACCGTATTGTTGGCAAAAGCTGACCCAGAGAAGACTCCTAAAACCAGAATAGTGACTATTTGGTAGATTGATTTCATCCCTGGAAGGCNCTNCGTTCTTGCGCNATTTCATCTGCACGTANATANACTGCCTCAATTTCACTNATATNGTTTTTCTCCATAAGTTTAAGGCGGTGGTTTTTCTGTTTCTTTTCNGTTTCTGCCAGNGCCATTGTCAAAGGTGGNGGNACAATACGAACNATGGTNTTTANGTTATTTGANAGNATTCCTGCCTCAGAATATTTATCCATCTCCTTGCGAGTTTTTGTCAGCAATGATTTTTGCAGTGGTGTGAGTTGCTTGAAACCACGNTTATCAATGGTTTCAACTTCATTGGCTTTTAAACAAATNCCGACCCACCATTCACACTGGGTAATAAGTTCTATTGAGGTATCGGGGATCTGATCCAGATTTTGAGTGGCAAGCCACAGCCATGCACCAAAGGTACGCCACATGGCAACAATGGCATTCAATATAGGCCCTGTGAGTGGGTTTTTTAGGAAGACCTTGCCTTCATCAATTACTGTAATGGTATTGCGTTTGGTTCGCTGGTTCTTCTCCACAATGTGGTTAATCATTTGCATCAAACCAGCAAGCGATATGGCAAGTTTTGCTTCATTGCCAGGCCGCGCCAGTACACCAAACTCAACAATGGTTACATCAACCTCTGGCCAGATAACACCAGGTCGGTTAAAAAGCTCTCCTTCCATACCCGTGGTGTATAGGTTCATGATGGTTCCAAACTTGCCCAGCTTTTCCCGTTCAATATCGGATGGAAACCTGTCCTCGTCTTTTGCCAGTGTATTAAAGGCTGCAACAATATCTTCAGTTAGTGCCTGATCCCGACCGTTTTTTAGCACGGTCTCAGCAGCAAAGATCAATGCCTGTTTGACCAGTGCCTTGTCCTGAGCACGAAAATCTTCCTCTTCCTTGGGATCTCCCTGGGTAATCATTAACCGCGCTGAATACTCTGCCTCGCCAATATAATCCCGACCGTCATTAATAACGGTATTTGAAGGGTTGCTGTCACTTCCAGCAATAGATTTTGTAATATCTGCAAAAGGTGGCAAGGATGGTTGGTAACTTTCTGTTATTTGAACACGGTGTATGCTTTTTCCCTGTGCTTTTAAATAATCCCCAAAAAGGTAAAAAGTGGATAGTGCTGTGATCAGGTACAAACGTGGATTATGGGCTGCGATGATATGCATCAGCATGGTAATCAAGGTGGTTGTCTTGCCTGTCCCCGAGTTACCAATCATAAAGAGGTGTGCATTTTCAGATCGGTCAGCACCTAATGGATCAAAGGATATGGGTTCCCCGCCTCCCGAGTTAAAGTTGATACCATGATTTTGAGTGCCACGTCCGCGTGTATAAAGCGGTAGCAGTTTGGCAAGGTGTGAGTCCAGCGAGGTTCTACCGCGTTTGCGTTTTCTCTTGTCCATATACGGATCAAAGTTCATGGGCAAACCACGCAAATAAGAATCCAGAACCAACTGGTCAGGATTTTCACCTGATACTTCTAGTACATCAAAACCAGCCCCATTGGTGGCAGCAATGGCACTGGCAGTTCGATCATCAAGCTCCTTGATACTTTTGGCATCAATATAGATCCCAGAGAAAAAGGTGATCATACGGTGACCATCTGCCATTTCTTCATAGGCTTGCTGGCATTCTTTTTTTGTTCGGGCAGCTTCTGCTCCTTTGCCTACGGCCCGTGCTTCAACCATTGATATATGCGCTTCAATCTTATCTTGTGGCTCTATCACCATTGTATACATCAAGGTGGAACCATCAGGCATACGATCAAAAGGTGTCATATTGCTTTCAGAGTCTTCCAGAACCCAGTGTCCTGTTTTGGGTTTTCCTTTATAAGGTTCTAGAGTTAAAAAGCGGTTATAGCGATTGCCGATATGCCAGAGCTTGTGCTTGCGGTCACAAAGGATTGAGCGGTTTCTAATGCAATATTCCCCGAGGTTAAAAGAAGGAGGTAATTCACCGTTTTGTTCTTCTTTTTCTGGATAGCCTACGTTTTCCATAAACTCATAGGCATTTTCCTGTTCACCTGAATACCAGGGCATCAGCCAGGTCCAGGCATCTTTCCCTGTCATTCTTGTTGTTGGTATGCCAGCCTCTGACAAGGCTTCGGTAAGGCGTAAAATATAAGCATTCATTACCTCAGGCTTCATTTTCTTCTGGCGGTAAATGACCATACGGACACGTCGATAGCGTGAGCGCCATTTGAGTCCTTTTTTATCCTCGAAAATACCTTTGCGCCGCGAGATAATTGAAAAGTGTTCTTCTAGGTGTTTTAACCAACTTTGCTGGTATTGGTCAGGTTCGATATGCTGCCTGGCATAAGACTTTATTTCATGAATCAGAGATCTGGCATCTTCATCATTTTGATAGACCTGAACAATCCATGGACTTACTTCACCTGGTAATGAGTCCAGCGCTATTTTTACTTTTTCTGCAATCCCATCGACCAGTTCACTGGATAAGCCTTCAACATCGGCTGGCAGAATATTAAGGAAAACAGCACGGTCTCCATTTTTAGCCAGCATCTGCCTGTGTTTCGGGTCATATTCCCTGAATGGCACATAAGCCATAAATGAGCGATGGGGTAAAGGTAAATTGTCTCTGGTAATGGAGTCAGTGATATCCTTTTTCTCAAGTGGAACAGAGCCACTTCGAGGATAAAAACCTACTAGTCGTTTTAACCAGGTCAGAAAACCTTTTGCAGGTGTTTTGGCATCCACAGTCGCAAAAGCTTCTTCGTGGCTATTTCTATAGCCACTTGCCACTGTTGTTGATCCTGTTTCTGCCTGTACGGTCAAAATATTGCTCCTTAAAAAGATAGGTAAAACTCTTCTAGTTTCTTCTTTGCCAGATAGCTGTCATCTCACCTGGCAAGGCATATTGGTTTTTCTCATACATGGAAAAACAACTGGTGTACCCAGGAATCGTGGCTCCTTCAATCGACAGATGCGGGTCGATATACATACAGATATCAGGATTTGGAAGTCTGGGAAAAATGCCGTTCAGCTCCTTTGCCTGAGTACGGGTATAATCAGCCATATTGGGTACTGTGTATGACACACCAAATGACTGTGGTCCTTTTCTAAAAGATTCCTTTTTCTTTGTTGTTTTGCCGTACTGACCTTTCATAATGTCGCTTACGGTTTTTCTAGGTTTGCTATTGCCTTTGACTGCGTGACTTGAGCAAGCTGTCAAAGCAAAACTAATCAGTAAGACCGTAAGCAGCGTTTGCTTTTTCATATACAAGTTTCCTTAAATTAGAGGCATTATCGATCTCAAGCTGTTCGTCGATGTGAATCACAACACTTTGGCCAACATTGACAACAACCTGATCCCACTGATCAAACTGCTGTGAAGCTAAAAGAGAAGCCACACTGTTTGCACCATTTGAAATAGCGGAACCAATTACAAACTTTTTATTGTCACCGGTTACAGAGCGCGTAGTACCACCTACATTATTGGTTTGAGATGTCACCTGTGTTTCTGCATAGGCATTGGCAGCACCTGCAGCCATATTTGCCAATATGCTTTTCGTGAGTTGAGTATTACCGTTTGAGAAATAACGGCCTTTGATACAGGGGTCACCATAAGGATCGCTCAGATATCCGATGGTTTTTCCTTTGCCTCGTTTATTTGGCAGTGAAAGGATACGTCCATCTTCAAAGATATAGGTCGCACGGGTTATCTTGGTTCTGACACATTTCCTGACAGCATCACCATAGACCGTGCCTGACATAATCATGCCGTCAATTCCTGGAATACTAAATCCATTTGCAGCCAGGTTGTCTCGTCCTATTGCCACCTTGAAAGGTGCTGGGTCATTGACATCGTTATCACGGGGGATTCTGCCAATCAATGCTGTGATGGTTATGGCATCATTTAAGACGGCATCAGGGGGAATGGTAAAACGTGGATCTACATCTCTTTCGGGGCTTTGTATTGAAGTCGCATTATTTCTGCTATCAAGCCTGGTTGTTCCAGTACCAGTTCGGGTATTAGGCCTGGCTGAATTACCTGATACTGGAGTCCTCTTGCCCTGCTGTTTGGCATCATAGGCAGGTAAGCCATAGCTCCTTACCCTGGTGCGGACATCAGGATTATGGATATTTTGCTTCTCTGATATATGGTACTCACCGTCCCCTGAATTACCTTCAGTGGATAATGTGCCCAAGGGTGTTTTTTTCATTAGGTCTGGCAGGTTTCGTTCCAGTACACCAAGTACAGATGCTTTAATAGTCTCTGCATCAACGGTTCGTGCTGGTTGGTTGTTTATGGCACTTTCAACTGATGACATCTTCCTGTTTTGTTGCTCCAACTGTTGTTTTAATGACTGATTGGTGTCATTAAGCTGCTTTAATGTCTGCGCCATCTCGCGCATTTGCTTGTTGGACTCGGAGTTGGTCTCTTCAATATCCTTAAACTTGTCTTTAATATCGGCACTGTTAATGGCGATGGTATCAAGCGTATGCCTTGGAAGATCTGCATCAATATCAACTGTCTTTAAACGCTTAGTCTCCATATCAAAGACTTGTTTTTTGCCTTGCCCATCGGGTATGCCAACACGGGTCATATAATAAAACCCAGCAGCTGCCAGCAATAGAATCAGCCCCACCATAATGGGCAGGAACTTTGTGCCTTTGCTTGAAGATGCCATTTTTTACCTCCTGCCCACTGTGATCATGGGATGACTTGATATGGCATCAGCAAAAGGCTCTTTGGAGATTAAAAACAAAGTCGTATTATCCTGAGGATGACCTTGTGGCATTAGCCTTGACCTTGGGAAAAAAGAAGTTGCCAGCCATGAGCCCCGTTTATGAATGGGGTTCATGGTCAGCGTACTTGGTGTTTTATTGATGATAGAAAGTGCTGTTACATGCAATGAACCAGAACGCCAGGCAGCTACAGGTTTAATGCTTACCTGGTTATCTCTAAGCAAATGAAACACCTCTCTTTTGTTCAGAGTTGTACGGTAAATGCCTTTGCTTCCCCCTCGAAGTCGTTGCGGTGCATACACTTCACGCACTGCAAAATTTATCAGTGTTTTATAACCTGCCGTTGGAGAGCGAAAAGCACTTTTTAACGGTTTAATAATGCTTTCAGGTTCATGTTTTTTATCCTTGTCAGCAATGGCATAACGGTCTTCACCTTTGACGATAATAAGTCGGCCCGAGCCAACGTGTTTTTGTACTGCCTTGATATCAAGCAGGTAAATATTGGCTCCACCTTCTTCACCAAAAATAAAGCGTGTGGTTTTAAACGGCTTGACCGCTTTTAAGTAGACATTCTTGTTAATGACTTCCTTTTCAATCAGACCTTCGTTAATCAGCTTCTCACTGATATCTGCCCAGATGACTTTCACATCAGGAAAAGTCAGTCGCCTCTCTTCATTGACCCCCAATGTGATTTTGATGGGATTACCCGTATAGACAAGACGTTTGGGTGAGGCCTGTGAGGTACTATTGATCGTTACCAGTATGAACAGTGAAAATATTTGTATAAGTGCCTTCATGGTTGTCCTCCTTTACCCGTATCTATTATTTTTGAATCTTTGGAAAGTGCCTTTGGCTCATCCTGATACCCATCCAGCGCTAAAAACCAGGGATTGTTTATCCTGTCTGAGTTTTGCAGTACTACGCGTATGGGATAGCGAAGGTAGAGGTGTTTTATTTCTTCTCCCTTGTAGGTTTCGATTAACTCCATATCAAGAAGGACAACCCAGGAGTTTGGTTTGCCATCCTTGAGACCAAGTACCTTGACACGGTCTTCATCCCAGGCACTTAACAGAGGTAACATCATGCGGGTACGTCCACGTAATTCACTGGAAATCTCGGAGCCTTGCCGTCTTTTCTGATCACGTCGAAGAAAGGCTTTATAGGCAGGGCTTAGTACATAACCAAAGCGTTTAATGTTATCCAGATATTCTTCTGAGCCATCAAACTTCCAGCGGTTAAGCCCCTGAAAAGTGCGTTCTGTAAAGTTATAGACACTGATCTTTTGCATCACACCAGGCACAACACGTTCCACCTTGCCTTCAATGCTGTAGGCAGGAATATCAATAAATTCAGTCTTGGCAGCGTTGTTATATAGATAAATCACATAACCAAGAATGCCCAGTGATGCGATCAAAGCAGTGATCAACATTGAGATCACAGCCCAGAGGTTTTTGTTAGGTTCTATATATGCCATCAGAGATCATCCGTGGCGCTAAAGCGCTCTGATTTATAAACAAAGGGAGCAGGTTTAAGCCCCAGCTTGTCCAGCAATATGTGCTTTTTGTGTAAGATATAGTGAGGTGGTTTGTTGCGCTTGATACTTACCAGCAACATAAGTCCACCAAAGAGGCTGATTGCAATACCCACAACACCACCAAAAATGGCATAAACAATAGAACCAAACAGGCTATAGACAAGGATTGCCGTGATAATAAAAGCAGGTATGGACAACCAGCCTATGGCATTGACCTCAGGACTCGTAACCCCCAGTATGACTGGAGGGTCACGGTCAATCCTGTTTGGAACAAAAGATGTTTCATGTTTAGCCATCAGGTTTTAAACACTCGTGTTGTTTGTAACAGAAGTGCTTAATGCTGCAACCTGAATATCTGGTTGTGGTTGCTCAATACCTGCAGTGATTTTGACGTTGTCATCGATGTACTTGATTGCTTTCTCGCCAATAACAAATACCACGCCCATCACCATCAAACCAAGCACGAGGGTAACCAGGATGCCACCTGCCGTTGCATCACGTTTACTCTCACTTTTCCAATCAAGAAATGACATGAGTAAGGCATACATAAAACCGACAAACATGGCTGCCATAATGATATATACCAGTGCTTTCATAAGTAGCTTGCCAATATCAAAACCTTCATTCATGGCTTCGGTTGCTGCGGTATCGGCAGCACTTGCCAGCTCTGGCACCAGAAACACCATCAATGCACCGAGCAGGGCAAATAATCCCGATAAGGTGGCCTTTTTAAGACTGGTTCCTTTTACATTTGTTTTCATAATCAATAACTCCATTTAGGTTGTAACGAACTGAAATAAAACCACGACAACAAGAAATGTGCGTAGTGTGCTAATAAGTGGACTAAAAAGAGCCTTGCGTGAGTTATCCCCATCAAGTACTGCACCTTTCCAGAAAAGGAAAAGTTGTAGTGCAGCAAATATCAAGACTAATGCACCCAGCAGGCCTTTTAACAAACCACTTAAAACCGTTGCCGGGATTCCGATAGAAGACTCGAACTTACTAAGAACCTCGGCTGAATTTGAGGAGATAGAAGGATTCACAAAAGAAATCGGCAGTGTGCCTTTGCCACCATCTGGAATACTGCCAACAGAAGGCGGTGGTACAGATGACGTATCTATAGGAGGGATACCTGCATAAGCTGCATAGAATTGAGCCGCCTTGTTTACATAATTGACCGTCTCATTAAAGGGCGGTACACCATTGTAGTCTTTGACATTGCCAGGTCCTGCGTTATAGGCAGCCATAATCAATAGTGGATTGTTGCCAATATAGTCTTTGCCCATCAGGTACTTTATGTATTTAGCCCCTGCCATGATATTGGTTTCAGGGTCTTTCATTTGCTCTGGGCTATAACCCATCTGCTCAGCCGTGCCAGGCATAAGTTGCATTGCACCGATGGCTCCTGCACTCGATACGACAGAGCCATTGCCAATATCATCCCGAAAGTGGCTTTCCTGTTTGATAATAGCTTTAATCAGATGGGGGCTGACTCCTGTCTCATGAGATGCTGCAAATACAAAGTCATCATATTTACTCTCATCTGCAGAGAAGGCAGCACTACTAATGCTGAATAACAAGATAAGGATGAAGAGCCTCATTGACTGAACCCTCCACGCAATACAGGTATTGACCTTGCTTGTTCTCCAGCACCGACCAATGCATATTGGATCGCTGAAATGATCGTATCAATATCTCCCTGCAGGGATGAATAGTTCAACCTTGCCCTGAGTGATTTATCTGATAATCCTCTGGCATCCTTAATAATAGGAGACAAGCTTTGTAGCTCATGAATCATCAGATGCAGATATCTGGCCTGGACACCGAGTTGCCCACTGTGTCCATAATCACTACATAAGAGCTGTAAAGGCCCTTTGTGCCTTACCTCGTAAATAGCAGCTCTCAAACCATGCTTTAACAAATTAATATCGCTAATAAGACAACGAAAATCAAAGCGTAACCTGGCTTGATGGTCACTGACGCGCTGTGCCTCTGCTATCAGGGGATTCATTGCATCCAGTTCCATCAACACCCTTTTTAAAGCTTCGACCTCATTTAGCGGTACAGCAGATACACTCAAAGGGAGCATTAACAAGGCAGCTGTAAAGAAAGTTAGTACAGTAGATTTCAAGTGGCTAATAATCATATTTTCCCCTACGCATGTTTCTTGAACTTGCTGGTGACAAGCCACAAGGCAATTGAAAGCGCTAGTACAAACGGCAAGATGATCCAGTTCGGGTGGACCGACCAGGGAGAACCCAGGTAGACAATAAACGGGGTAACTACCAGCGGTTTAATGGCAGCTTTGGCATGATGCCAGATATAGGCACGTTCAAGGTCTAGTCCAAAGCGCCTGATATCACGCATGACCGCACCATCGATAATGGTCACGATTGCAAATACCAGAAAGACAGGAAAAGAAAATGCAAGTATGACAATCCTTACAAAGAACAGCTGGATAATGGTAAAACTAGCCTTAAAATAAGCGGCCACAGGCGCAAGGCTACTAACGGTCAACAGTGATTTTGCTGTATCAATACCAAACCAGATAAACAGCATTTCATACATGTATCGGGAGAAGCGTATTGAACTATTTGCTGGAGAACCCAAAACATTGGAAAAGTCGCTGTTCAACCAAGATAGCTCCTTTTGTAAAATGGTCTCTGAATGAAAAGATCCTGGTTGTTGCCACCACCCAAAAAAGATACCCAGCCATTCAATCAAGATACTAAGCACTAATGCCATGGCTATCCAAGCGATAACATCAATAACAAAACGGACTCGACGGGTTAAAAAACCTTCATTGCTTTTTTTATCAACAACCTGTTCGGCACGTGTCTCAGCCATGATTTGCCTCCTGAGTGCTTGTAGAATTTGCATCAGAGACTGCATCATTGGCAGGGTCTCGATACCAGCCAATATCTTGCGAGCTAAACCAGTCGGTATTGGTTTCTGTGCAATAACGGGCTTGCATGTCATCGGCAATCATCTTTAGTGCATCGGGCAAGCCATCGTCATTTTGTGGCAGGGGCAAACGTATCTTGAATAGCTGACCGCCATCTTTAAGGACAAAAGCCTGGCCTTTGGGTAACTGTGTAAAATGGCTGGTTGTCAGCATATCAACATCTTTTTCTACATTTCTGTCTTCATTTTGTGAACCAAAAACACTTTTGCCACCCACCTCGGAGCTATCAGTTGCTCGGGTAACACTGGTGACAGAATCCACTTCCACTTCGGGTAGTTGTGAAGTAAAGACTTCGGCTGTAGCAGGGTTTTTAACCCTAAGCATAATCAGGGTATTAAAGTTACCCTCAATCTGGCCAGCTTTGGCTTCATTGCCAATCCCTGCCAGAATATCTGCAGAGGTTTGGGTGTAAGCCGTAACCTGAAAACCTGCACCCCCAGCTTTATTGAGCATAGGTATAAATTGGTCACCAACAATCTCATTGAACTCATCGGCATGAATGGCAATTTTGGGAAGTTTTGTTTTTATCAGTTTGCCTTTTTTATCTCGAAGCTGTGCTTGCCCATGATCAAGACCAAACTTGTAGAGGCTACCTGCAACTGAAGTCATATCAGCAAACATGGATGCACCAATGGCACTTCCCACTACTGGATCAGAGAGTGCATCCAGACCAACATAGATAACTGCGTTCTGCTGGATGGCAGATTTCCAGTCAAAGATGGGGCGTTGATCATTAATGTCTTGATACTCTGGAGCCAAAAGCTCTGCTGTTCGCCCTGAGGTGAGTTGTTCAAGCAGAGGTGCAAGAGAAGATACAATCTTGTCAAAGTAGGTTTTATCGTAACGAAAAGCACCCATCAAACCATCAAGGACTGAGTCATATATATCCTCATCATTCTCAATATACTTTAAAAGGGCAATGGCATAATGGTCTCTTCCTTTTAGGTTGAAACCCAGAGTCTTTTCATCAATATTGTCCATGATGACCTGCACACCTGATGTCCAGTTGTCGATTCTTTGCTGGTTAAGGTAGAACTGGGCATAGCGTACAAAAAGCTTGTCAATGGAGAATATATGGCGGGCTATATTGGGATAGTCAGGCTTGTCTCCCAGCTTGACCAATGCCTGGGCAATGATATTGACAAAGCGCCAACCAAACATTTTAAATGCGGCTGAATTACCTTCTGAGGGTAGCTGGTCAGCTATACGTGTAGCGACTTCGGTAATACGGGAGAAGTCACCCACAGGGTTATATCGTGCGGATATGTCTGGATAGCCAAGATGAAAGATATAGACTTGGCGACCAGCTTTTTTAGCCTCGTTATAAACACGCCTCATTAACTCGGCATCGCCTTTAGGATCAAAAACAAACACGGCATCACCGCGTCGAATATCCTGTGTAATAAGGATCTCGGCAAGACGTGTTTTGCCTACACGTGTAGTTCCTAGCACCAGTGTATGACCAACCCGTTCACCTAAATCCATCAGGATGTCATGCTCACCTTCATACATGCCCACCGCATGGATTTCTGGCGCACCGCCAACTGGAGGCAGTGGCCTGACTGGGTTGAGCCATATGTCAGTAGATAGAAAACTGGTGAGTGTTTTTAAAACAGGTGTGTACTCAAATTTGAGTTCCAGCCATCTGGCCAATCGATAAAACCATGTTGGAGATAGCCATTTATCGGGGTTGCTGCTGTTATGGATACTGCGTAAGCGCTGGGTGTGGATGGCTCGCCATCTAAAACCGCGTCCCAAGAATAGTTTTTTATTTGAAACAGGGATTTTATTATCTGCCAATGAGTATTTTGGAAGCTTCTTTAAACCACGCTGGTAACGAATAATCTGGTAACCCTGTGAGAAGCGAAACAATGCAAAAACAACCAGAACTGCCGAAGCTGTAAATGCAACGGGTGGTGTCATCATGATCAGCCCAGGTGCATAGCCTAAGAGCATTGCAAATAGCAGGGCAACCGTGACTGAGTAAAACTCAACAATGGGTGTTAGCAGGTTTTCAACATTGTAAGTGGGACGTTTAGGAAGCATCTGCTGATCTCCCAGAGCGATTTTTTCTTGTAAAAACTCGTGTATAGCCTTTCCTAAAAGCTGATTTCTTGGCAAGTGACATTGAATGTGTGCGAATTCGTTTGCCTAAGGTAACAGGCTTGTTGCTGGCTCTCTGTTTGTTTCTATCGTATGTGGCTACAACATGTTTCTTCTGAGATTTATTAAATGCCAAACCACTAGGAAGTTGTTTTCTTTTTTTGGCTGCAATCGTTTGAGCTTGTAGGCCTGATTCAGTTTTTTTCTGTTTACTTGCAAGTAAGGAGTTTTTCTTTGGATATGTTTTTTTACTATAGCCTTTGAACTGGTGATAGTTTGCAATAACCCGTT
>JGI24023J19991_10002792_pt1 | contig 12530 bp, 12 predicted proteins | sample Cruoilmetagenom1_FD_19991 | JGI IMG/M metagenome (IMG submission 19991)
GAGAAAACAGCTGACGCTTCACTCCAGGTGGGAAAAAACAGTCCTGATTCTGCCGCTTCTGGCCAGCGAATATACCGATCCAGCCAACCAGCCGGTATTTGAAAATATTCTGGGGCAGCTCAAGGACATCACCTATGTCTCTGAAATTATTTTCGGTCTGGACCGGGCTACGGAAGAAGAAGCTTTGCTTTTACGGGACCTCATCAGTAATTTTGGCATCAAGAATTACATGATTCAGTGGAATGACGGTCCGGGGTTTCAGGCCATATACGAGAAACTGAACGAGGCCGGATTCAACATCAGCGAACCGGGAAAAGGGAAAAACATGTTTCTGAGCTTCGGGATCGCCATGGCCCTGGGTGGGGAAACCATCGGCCTCATCGACGCGGATATTCGAACCTTCAAGCGGGTGCAACTGGACCGGCTTTTTTACCCGGTGGTGGCACTCAATTATGATTTTTCCAAGGCCTATTATTCTCGAATTAAAGACAACCAGCTCTACGGTCGGGTTAAAAGGCTTCTGCTTGATCCCCTTCTCATCGCACTGAGACGGAAATTCGGTGAATCCAAAAACCAGAAGATGCTGAACCTCATCGACTTTCTTCTAAGTTTCAAATATCAACTCAGCGGTGAGGTGGCCTTTCATGTGGACCTGCTAAAAAAAATGCGGTTTGCCACCAACTGGGGTGTGGAGATCTTCACCCTCATCGAAGTGTATCGAAAAGCGTCAGCGCCTGCGCAGGTCATGTTCACCAAAGATCCTTTCGATCATAAACACCAGGACATCTCCAGTCGGGACCGCACCAAAGGACTTAACCGAATGGCCATTGACATCGTCACAACCCTGATGAATGCCTTAATTATCGAAGAGGGTCTGGAAATCTCCGATACCTTTTTCAGGGATCTGACGGTCACTTACCAGGCCGTGGCGGAAGAACATGTCAAAAAATATTCCGATGACGCGGACTTCAGCGGCCTCACGTACGACCGCGATAAAGAAGAATTCCTGGTCAAGGAAGTCTTCACCCATTCCATCCTTGAAGCCGGGGATATGCTCACCTCCCCTTACCGCATGACGGAGAAGTTCTTGAGATTTGTCAACTCCCATGAGGAATTCGGCGAATTCCTCAAAAACGGGCTGGCTCAAACTATTTTGCAGGTGGAACAGAAAACCGAAAAGCATCTGTTTGAAACGCCGCAGACGGTTTCCTGGGAACGGGTGAGCAATAAACTGCCGACAATCTTTTACGATTTGATTGAAGTGGTGGAAAGTGAGAAAAGACGTTTTTCCTAACGTAACGATGGGACAAGGCAATGGTTGACCGGAATTCATCTCCGCCATCCCATCTGGTTTTTACCGATCTGGACGGCACCCTGCTGGATCACCGCACCTATGGTTGGAAAGAAGCCCTTGCAGCGCTTGAATATTGTCGAAAAAATAGCGTACCGGTGATCCTGGTCTCCAGTAAAACCAGGGCTGAAATGGATGTGTTGCGTCGTGAATTGAATCTTTCGGCACCCTTTGTATCGGAAAATGGCGGGGGCGTATTCTTCCCGCGGGAAACCTTCCGAGATGCACCAACCGGTTCCTTTCCGTCGGAAAATAAAGGCTTAGAGGGGTCGGAAGGCCTTTGGCAGTGGTCTTTGGGCATTCCCTACGCCCGTTTGATTCGCGCATTGAGCGACATGCGAAAAAGCCTGGGGTTATCCCTGAAGGGGTTTTCCGAGATGGATGTTGCCGAAATTTCCCGACTAACGGGTCTTGATGAAACGTCCGCGCATCTCGCTGCCATGCGGGAATATGATGAACCTTTTATTTTTGAAGGAGAGACACCTGACGATCTGAAGCCGCTTCATGAAAGCGCAGCCGAAAAAGGACTGATGGTCGTCTCAGGGGGTCGCTTTCACCACCTGATGGGCAACCATCATAAGGGAAACGCCATGGCGCGGGTTGCGTCCTGGTATAACGCCCAATATCATTTAGAGGGGCATTCGGACCCTATCCCCACCATTGCCCTGGGTGACAGTCCAAATGATTTCCCCATGCTGTTGCGTGCCGATTTCCCCGTACTGATTCTTTCAGAACGTAATTTTCCAGATCTTGAAAAGAAAATTCCAAATCTCAAAAAAACCCCATATCCAGGTCCAAAAGGCTGGAACGCAGCTATTTTGAATATCTTACGCACAAGCAAGGAGAAAGCCCATGCCTGATAGCTTTGAAAAGGAAGTAAATCCGGAAAACATCAAAAAAGCGGAAATGGTGGTCTGTATCCCTTCCTATAAAGAAGCTGACGCCATCCGTTATCCCACATCCCGGGCCGATGAAGGGTTGCAAAAATATTTCAGCGAGTATGAATCCGTCATCATCAATTGTGACAACAACTCGCCGGATCACACCCGGGAGGCTTTTCTGGAAACACCGACCCAAGCACCCAAAATCTATCTTTCCACCGAACCGGGCCTTAAGGGAAAAGGGAATAACTTCAAAAACCTGTTTCAAAAGGTGGTGGACCTTAAGGCCAAGGCCGTGGTGGTGGTAGACGCTGATCTCAAGAGCATCACCCCCGAATGGATCAAACACCTGGGGGAACCGCTTTTCAGCGGATTTTCCTACGTAGCCCCCCTGTATATCCGACACAAATACGATGGCACCATTACCAACGGCATTGCCTATCCCATGACAAGGTCTCTCTACGGACGACGGGTCCGTCAACCCATTGGTGGGGATTTCGGGTTCAGCGGAGAACTGGCGCCGCTGTATCTTGAAAGCAAGACCTGGAGCGAGGCGGTGGCCAATTTCGGAATCGATATCTGGATGACAACACTCGCCATGAACCATAAGGCCCAAATCTGCCAGGCCTTCATGGGGAGACCCAAAATTCACCGCACCAAAGATCCGGGGAGCGATCTGGGCCCCATGTTTCGACAGGTAGTGGGAACCATTTTTTCCTTGATGAAAGAGTTTTCGCCTTACTGGCTCAAGGTGAAATACAGCCGCCCCACCGCCATTTACGGGTTCGGTCTCGGCGAAACGGAAATGCCGCCTGAAGTTCCAGTGAACCGGGAAAACCTGCTGAATCAGTTTCACGCAGGCTTTGACAAATACAGTGATATATGGGAGAGGATCCTCTCACCCGACGTTTACAGGAAACTTCTGGAGATCAAAGACATGCGACAACAGGAGTTCAGCTTCCCCACTGATCTGTGGGCCCGTCTGCTTTTTGACACGGCCGCTTCATACGGGGAAGTGGGCATTAACGAGGATGCCACCATGGATTCCTTGATCCCACTCTATTTCGGCCGTACCCTTTCCTTTGTCATCAGGACGGAAAAAATGTCCATGCAGCAGGCGGAAGCGGCCATTGAAGATGACTGCGCCGCCTTTGAGATGGCAAAACCCTACCTCATTCAACGATGGCAGGAGAGGCATGGTTAACGGATTAGAAGGAACCTCACATCCATCACATTGGTATTGGTGGGACCGGTCATGAGAAGATCCTCGGTTTTTTCGAAAAAGTGGTAGGCGTCATTGTTATTTAAGAAATCAACGGCGGACACACCCGCTTTCCTGCCCCGTTCCACCGTATAGGGGTCCACAATGGCCCCCGCCGCATCCGTGGGNCCGTCATTGCCGTCAGTCCCTCCGCTTAGAACAACCATTTTTTCGGGAAGTCCGGCAATTTCAACAGCCGATGTCAAACAGAACTCCTGATTCCGGCCCCCCAACCCATTGCCCCGCCCCCCCACCCCATTGCCCCGCATGGTCACGGTAGTCTCTCCCCCTGAAATAATACAGGCGGGTTTTCCAATGGGCCTGCCGCTTCGACATATCTCTCGCGCAATAGCACAGTGTACCCGGGCCACGTCCCGGGTTTCCCCCTCAATCAAAGATGAGAGGATCAGGGTGTCATATCCCAACGCCATGGCTTTTTTCTCTGCCGCTTCAAGGGCCAGGATATTGCTGCCCACAATGATGTTGGAGACATACAGAAAAACCGGATCACCTTCTTTGGGGGTATCGGGAATCCGGCCCTGCGCGCCATCTTCCAGGCGCTGAACAATACTTCCGGGAACGCTTTTCAAATCATATTTTCGCAAGATTCCCAAAGCGTCTTCAAAGGTGGAAGAATCCGGCACAAAAGGGCCTGACGCAATGACGTCCATTTTGTCCCCCACCACATCGGACAACATCAGGTTGACCACGGTGGCCGGAAAAGCGGCACGGGCCATCTGCCCGCCCTTGGCGGCGGATATGTGTTTTCGAACCGCGTTGATTTCGTCAATGCTGGCCCCGCAATCAAGCAGCATGCCGGTTAAAGTCTGTTTCTCTCCAAGACTGATCCCCCGGGCGGGTTGACAAAGCAGGGCGGACCCGCCGCCGGATATGAGTGAAATGATAAGATCTTTGTTGTTGGCCTTTGCCAGAAGATTCATAATGGATTCAGTCCCTTTTACCCCATTTTCATCGGGCAGAGGGTGGCTGGCCTCAACGGTTCGGGTCACTGAAAGCGCTTCAGTAAATCCATATTTCACATTAATCATGCCCGTGTCTATTCTATCCCCAAGAAAGCGCTTCCATGGCCTTGGCCATGGGTGCGGTGGCCTTTCCACCGCCTACGAGAGAAATGCGGTCAAACTGTTTCAGATCAAGCGTGTCCTGGTCCTCGCCATCTTTTCCAAGAATGAGCTGGTCGTTTTCGATCCGCACAAAGTTTTTCACAGCCCCGTAAGGATTCACAGGGCGTAATGACTCCCTAAATATGGCTTTGGCTTCGGTGCGTATCCGTTTCAGGAGGTAGTCATCCATTTTTTTCTCCTCATGTTCAATTTTTCGCTGAAACTTTTTTGTAACAGTTCAAAGGTTCAGAGTTANGGAAAAGTTTACCTCATTTTATTTCGAAAGAAAAGTCTTTGCCGGTACTGGTTCAGTTGAATCGGGGATTCAATTATATCAATAGATTATGGTGTCTTCCGGGAAAGCATAATAATTGATATAAGTAATTGTTTTAACCGGCATAATTTTGGAATCCACGTTTTTTTACCTATTCGACTGAACCAGTGCCGGGGCAACCACTGGTTTAAGAAAGTTGCCGGAGACGGCTCTTTTCAGGCGCTNGATGCCGGCTTACCCCATTGATGANGCGTACTGGCCCGGATGGATTAAAGGGGAAGTGGAACGGTATCATCGTTATCATTCATAAAAATATTTCCCGGTGCCATGATTCCCGCCGGATCCAGCTCTTTCTTGAGAGCTTTCATGGCGCCTATGATGGGGGCTGGATACTGTAGCGCCAACTGACGACGTTTCATTTTCCCAATGCCATGTTCCGCAGAAACGCAACCCCCCAATGACACGGCCTTTGTAGCCATTAGGTTATCGATTTCCGACGCGATAATCTTTTCTTCCTTGGTTCTTGCCATAAAATTAAAATGAGGATGACCGCTTCCAAGATGCCCGAACCGGATCACCATCATGTCGCCCAAAGGACCTCTGATTTCTTCAAAATACCCGAACAACCGGTGCAGACGGTTATGAGGAACGGCCCAGTCGGTGGAAATTTTACAGCCCCCCGTTTTGATCACTTTGATGCTCTCCTCATTGGTTTTTGAGGGAACGTGATGCCGCAAATCATAAAGATGCTTTTTTTCTTTTGGGCTATCGGCAATCTGTGTATCATCAGAAAGTTGCGTGTGCTTTTCGATAAGGGGGAACCACAGGTTCAAAAAATAATCCTTTTCTGAGTCATCGTTATATTCCTGTTCGAAATAAATCATTGCGCGCGCATCAGGGGGGATGGCAATCCCTTTCGCCTCCGGGCGAATAATCTCCAGGCACATTTGATCCAGAAACTCCATGCCGGCGGCCTTGTAGGCGGGATTATATTGGGCTTCAATGGTAAAATCGATAGCGCTTTTGATATCGGGAAAAAAAACAATCCCCACAAATAGATTGGCAGGCAGTTCAGTTAACGACACTTCAATCCGGGTCACAACGCCGAGTGTTCCTTCCGATCCCACAAACAGTTGGGTGGGTCGGTAAAGAGCCCCGTAACCCGCGCACATTTTTTCAGTAAGCCCATTCTTCAGCTCAAGCACCCTTCCCTTTCCATCAACGATCCGTAACCCCCGCACCCAGTTGATGGTGGCGCCATATTTGAGGGAACGGGACCCTGACGCATTGGTCGCCACATTGCCGCCAAGAGTACACTCTCGGGCACTTGTGGGATCCGGCGCATACATGAGCCCTGCTTCTTCGACTGATTTCTGGAAATCGGATAAAATAATACCCGGTTCAATAACCGCAACTTTTCTTTCCACATCGATATCGATCAGCCGGTTCATCCGTTCCAGGGAAAGGGCTGCGCCTTTTTCGCAAATGGCGGCACCTGTGAGGGATGAACGAAGCCCCTGTGGCGTCAGGGACAATTTCTTGGAAACACAGGACCGCACGATGTCAATCACTTCCGTTTCCGAATCGGGGCGAAAAAGGCCCTTGAACTTCCCTTTAATGCCCAATGCATCCTCATTATAGGCTGCAAGAATTTCAGGATCATGGACCATTTCCCGCATGGATAATTTTCTCCTTGAATACCGGCAAAGATTTTCATAATTTATCAGAAGCAACTTGTTTAAAGCTAGTCAAAAAGCAAAGGGCCGGATCATGGGTCTCATATTTGATCAAAACACGCTCGGTTTCTATGATTCCTGGCGGCGAAGCCATCAAAGCCGAACCATCGACAAATCCATTGAACCCCTTGTGGTGTCGCTTTTGGACCCACAGCCGGGGGAAAGGGTTCTGGATATCGGTTGCGGCACCGGAAATCACCTGATCATGTTCAGCAAAATGGGACTGGACGTCAGCGGCGTTGACGCCTCCCCGCAAATGCTGGCAAAAGCCAGAGCCCGACTGGGCCATAAATCCGACTTTAAGATCGGTATGGCTGAGGATCTGCCGTTTGATGACAACGAATTTGACCTGGCTGTTTTGATCAACACCCTGGAATTCATGGACAACCCCCTTTCCGCATTGCGGGAAGCCGGTCGTGTTGCCAAAAAGAAGATTTTTATCGGCGTGTTAAACAGCTTCTCCTGGAACGGATTTTTAAAGACAATCCAGGGTTATTTCGGGGACCCGCTTTTCGGACAGGCCAGATTCTACAACCTCTGGCAACTCAAAAGCCTTCTCAGGCTGGCCTACGGGACGGTTCCGATTTCATGGCAATGCATTCGGATTACACCGTCCTTTATTGAAGACACCCTCCCCTTCCATGAAGATAGCATGATGGTCGGCAAACACTCCCCTTTCGGGTTCTTTCTGGGCCTTTCAGCGACCCTTGTATACCATTATGAAACCGACAAAATCCCCCTGAAAGTCCAGTTCAAAACGGCGGGTCAGTCCCTCATTGAGATAAAAACACTTGAGAAGACGGACCCATAGGAATTTAACGAGAAATGACAATTAAAACAGGAGCAACCCATGAAAGAGGCTTTCCTGTATGAAAAACTGAGCAACAATAAGGTACAGTGCCGACTCTGTAATCATTTCTGTGTTATTGACGAGGGCCATAGGGGTCTATGCGGTGTAAGGGAAAACCGTTCAGGAACCCTCCTGAGCCTGGTGCATGGAAAAATCATTGCCGGGCACTGCGACCCCATTGAAAAAAAACCCCTTTTTCACTTTCTTCCGGGAAGCCTGTCTTATTCCATTGCCACAGTGGGATGCAATTTCCGATGTCTTTTCTGCCAAAACGCCGATATCAGCCAGATGCCTTTGGACCAGAACCGAATCCTGGGAGAGAACACAACACCCGAAGATATTGTGCAGACAGCCATCAACCAGGGAGCAATGTCCATTTCCTACACCTACACCGAACCGACCATCTATTTTGAAACCGCGTTTGAGACCGCACGGATTGCATCAGACAGGGGCCTGTTAAACGTCTTTGTGTCCAACGGCTATATGACACCGGCCTGTCTCGAAAAAATGGGCGGAAATCTGGCAGCCGCCAACGTGGACCTCAAGGCGTTCAACAAAAAGTTTTACCGGGAACAGTGCGGTGCAAAATTGGAACCTGTTCTGAAAACCCTGGAAACCCTGAAAGCCATGGGGGTTTGGCTGGAAGTAACGACCCTGCTGATCCCGGGGCTGAATGATAAACCGGAGGAACTGAAAGATCTTGCACGGTTCTTGGTTAATCTGGACCCGGGTATCCCATGGCACATCAGCCGGTTTCACCCCACCTACCGCCTCATGCACATCCCTTCGACCCCCGTTGAAACCATTCAACGNGCCAGGGATCTNGGCTATGACGCCGGCCTGCAATATGTGTACACCGGTAATATTCATGGGGACGAAGGTGAAAACACTTTCTGTCATTCCTGCAANACACTGCTGATCAACCGAACAGGATTTTTNGTAAGCGAAAACAGAATCGAGAACAATCGGTGCACCATTTGCGGAAAAGAAATCCCCGGGCGTTGGAATGTTTGATTTTTACAGCATCTGGTGCTAAATAGATAGCTGGTGTCGAGAAGGGCTTTATGGGTTCTTTTTTCACCGGGACCCCCGCTGAATCGTTTTGATGGCCTTCTTCTGTTCAGCGGGGTTCCAAAAATCACAATACCCCCCCCGTATCAGAATAGTTGACGCCAAAACGGGCTTCGTACGGCCCTGGAACCGGAGAAACACCATGAAAAAAGAAAATGAACTGGCGATCAAGGTGACCAAGGAAATAGTGGTCAAATTTATTGAGGCAGGACGACTGAGCGTGAGCTCCTTTCAGGAAGTATGGCACGATATTCATCAAACCGTCAGCCATTCAACGAAAGAAACGAAAACAGAAGATTAATACTTTACCGCCACAAGGAATAATCCCTGAGGCGGCGCTTTCTTGCCGGCCATTCGCCGGTCCCCCGATTCCAGAACTTCCGCAAACCGTTTCAGGTCCATTCGGCCCGTTCCCGTCTCCACAAGAGTCCCGACGATGTTTCGAACCATGTGCCGCAAAAAGCCATTCCCCTCTACAATAATCCTCAAAACCCCATCTTTATCGCTCTCGATACAGTTTCTCAGGATAGTTCTGACCGGATCAGTATTGGCGCTTCCCGATGATTTGAAGGCGGAAAAGTCATGGGTGCCATCTATAATGGATAGACATTCGGACATTGTTTCCACATCAAGAGGGAACCTGATATGCCACAAAACATTGCGGCGGAAAATGTCCGGATTTTGCCTGTTCAGGATTCGGTATTCATAGATTTTGCTTTTGGCCCGGTACCGGGAATGAAATTCCAAAGGAACGACGGTTGCTTCTTTAACAAGGATGTCCGGGGGAAGGAGGGCATTGAGCCCTCGCTTGAGCGTATCAACGGGGATTTGAGAAGGGGTTTTAAAATTACAAACCTGGTTTAACGCGTGAACGCCTGCATCTGTTCTGCCGGAGGCCAGAAGTTTGACAGGCGATTGCGTCATCAGATGAAGGCGTTCCTCAATGACCGCCTGAATGGTCAGCCCGTTGTTCTGCCGCTGCCACCCATGGTATCGGGACCCGTCGTATGCGAACACAAGCCTGATATTTCTTAACGTCATTTGTTCTCAAAAAAAAAGGAATCTGAAACAGATTCCTTTTTTAATAGCTTGAATATGGGATTGAAGTTAACGCTTTGAATACTGGAAACGCGCCCTCGCGCCCGGCTGTCCGTATTTTTTCCGTTCTTTCATTCTGGAGTCTCTGGTCAGGAATCCGGCTTTTTTGAGCGGGTCCCTCAGTGCAGGATCTATAGCCACAAGCGCCCGGCTGATGCCGTGCCGAATGGCACCGGCCTGGCCCGCGATACCACCGCCCCTGACATTGATGTAAAAATCAAATCTTTCCCCCAGGTCGGTCAGTGCAAGGGGCTCCTTGACAGCGTTTTGATCCGCATCCCTATTCAGGTATTGCACCAAAGACCGCTTATTTATGGTTATCTCACCGGTGCCGGGCTTCATCCAAACCCGCGCAACAGCCGTTTTTCTTTTCCCAGTGGCGTGAAATAGTCCCTCTGCCATTTATATCTCCAAAGCCTCCAATTGTTGTGCCTCATGAGGATTTTCGGGGCCGACGTAGATTTTCAACTTTTTCAGCTGACGTCTTCCCAGGCTGTTTTTGGGGAGCATGCCTTTAACCGCAAACCGCAAAACATCCTCCGGTTTCTTCTCCAGCAATTTCCGTGCGGAAATCTCTTTTAAACCACCAATATAACCACTGTGCCGATAATAGATCTTCTTGTCCCATTTCTTGCCGGAAAGGGCAATCTTTTCGGCATTGACGACAACAATAAAGTCTCCGGTGTCTGCATGAGGCGTAAAGATGGGTTTATGTTTTCCGCGCAGTCTCGTGGCGATCTGTGTGGCAAGTCTCCCCAGAATTTTGTCTTCGGCGTCTACCAGGTACCACTTCCTGTCGACTTCCTGTTCTTTGGCAACAAATGTTTTCATTTTCTTTATCCTGTTCAACAAAATACGAAAAGACTCTTTTAGGTCAACTTAGTATATATGTCAAGGTATTTTTCGAAATAAATTTGTTGACATGGTTTGAATTTCCTGCTAAACCATTTTTTCCATTTGGCGCCCGTAGCTCAGTTGGATAGAGCGCCGGGCTTCGAACCCGTAGGCCGCAGGTTCGAGTCCTGCCGGGCGCACCAGGAAAAGATTCAGATACGGGCCTGTAGCTCAGCTGGCAGAGCAGTTGACTCTTAATCAATTGGTCGGAGGTTCGAACCCTCTCAGGCCTACCAGAAAAATCAAGCACTTGCGGCATCTCGCCGGAAGTGCTTTTTTCGTTTGGGCTCGGATTTGCACAGTCTTCGTACGAGGGAGCGCACAAGGAGACAAAATATGCGCGATTTTCTTTCACCCCTTATTCTCTTCTGCCTGTTTATTCTCTTGTTAGGGTGTTCTGCCAGAAATCCCATTCAATTATACCAGATCGACAGCGGCAGGACCATAAAGATGAAACCCGGAGATACACTGGAAATCGTTCTGGACGCCAACCCAACTACGGGTTACCAGTGGAAAGCCCTGCCGTGGGATATAAAGGTTATTGAACAGATTGACAAACCGGTTTATAAATCCAGGTCGGAAGCGATAGGTTCCGGCGGTAAATTAACTTTCTATTTTAAGGCCCTTTCTACGGGCCGGACATCGCTCGAATTCATTTATTTCAGAACCTTTGAGAAGGATGTCCCTCCCATAAAGTCGTTCAAAGCGACCATTGTAGTCTCGTAAAAAGTCTCCAGAGCCGTCACCCTCGCGACAGCGGGAGTCCGGAACGTCCCCATGTTCTCAAGCCCGAGGAGGTGCAATGCTTAAAAAAGCCATTATCGTCCTGCTGATCGGCCTGTCGGTCTTTGCCGTAATGCACTTCATCTCTTCACAAACGCGGCTTTTCCTGGGGATCGAACGAAATCTGCTAAATGGCCTTTTTTTCCTGCGGGAGCCCAATGTTCATGAACCCAACCCACTGGTATCCCAGGAGGTCGTCCTCCTGGGCTTTGATGAAGATGCCATTGCATCCATTGGGAAATGGCCCTGGAAACGCGACGTCCATGCGCAAATGCTGAACACCCTGGAAAAATTTTCGCCAAGAACCGTCATGTTTGATGTGGTCTTTGTCAAAAATGAAACCATTCCCCCGTTTTTATCAAAAAAATTGACACCTGAGCCGAACCTTCTACTCAAGGTGGAAAAAGCCTTCAATGAAATGGACCGGGCGTTCTCGGAAGCGCTCGAAAAATACCACAATGTGTTTCTGGACGTCCAGCTGGTGGAACACCCCAGGCCGGATCTTCCCAAAGAATACCTGAGCCGCATCCTCTTTAACGAGCAAATTTTAAAAGACTATTCACTCCCTCTCAACAACAACCGAAGCCTCCTGGTGTTTCATTCCCTCGAACCTGTTTTGAGCGAATTCATCTCCAGCGCCCATCCAGCCATCGTCAATGTGCTTCCAGACGATGACGATGTAACCCGTATGTTTCCACTTTACTACACCTACAAAATGAGTGATCGAACAATCCGAAACCTGTTTACCGCCACACTTGTCCTGGTCCAGCGATATTATCGCGTAGACAATGAAAATGTTTCCATCACACACGATAAAGTTGTTCTTTCCGCTGCTAAAATACCCACCCTGGACCCACTGACGCACCAGCTTGAGGTGTTCGAAAAAGAGTTTAAATGGTTGAAGCACAAGATTTTGAACCCGGTTCCGCCCAAGGGCTACCCCTATAACCGAAACCTGTTCCGATTGCTGCTGAATCGGCTGGAAATGGAAACCGAACCTGATGGAAAAATACCCCCTTTTCCAATCCATTTGCTCAAGAAAACCGGTGGGTTTGAGATTCTGGACGGTTGGGAAATTCTTGATGCAGCTCAAAAGGGTGCGGCAGTAAAAATTCAGATGGCCATTTACGAAGAAGGCGCCATCGAAATCAAAACCCCGGTGCCGGGGTTCAGCTATATCAATTATGCGGGCACTGAAAAGCGTTAT
>JGI24023J19991_10002794_pt1 | contig 12514 bp, 15 predicted proteins | sample Cruoilmetagenom1_FD_19991 | JGI IMG/M metagenome (IMG submission 19991)
CGGGGCTCAGATGGTGCGATAAGTTCGCGGTCAGAACCGGGGGCGGGCAAAATCACCGATTCGGCCTGTTTGACGGCATCCTGATTAAAGACAACCATATTGCGGCAGCGGGATCCATTTCAAAAGCCGTTTCGCTGGCCCGGGAGGGGTCGGCCCATACGCTCAGGGTGGAGGTGGAAGTGGAAGATCTTGCCGGTGTATCGGAAGCCTGCAAAGCGGGGGCGGACATCATCCTGTTGGACAACATGAAGCCTCCTGAGATGAAGGAAGCGGTCGGTCTTATCAACGGCTCGGCCCTAGTGGAAGCATCAGGGGGCATCACCCTTGACACCGTTTATGAAATTGCATCCACGGGCGTTGATTTCATCTCTGTGGGGGCGCTTACCCATTCACCGGATGCGGCGGACTTCAGTCTTGAGATCAGTCATGTTGGAAGCTAATCCCATAACAACAACACCTGCCATTGAGATGAACGGGGTATGGTTTTCCTACGACAAAACCCCCATACTGGAGGATATCAGCTTTACTTTGAAACAGGGGGATTTTCTGGGGATGATCGGTCCCAACGGAGGGGGGAAAACGACCCTCCTCAAACTGCTTCTGGGCATCCTGAAACCCGACAGAGGCCGTATCCGCGTACTGGGTGAAGCGCCGCACCGGGCACGGTGCCGCGTGGGTTATGTTCCCCAGAATACGGATTTGAACAATACCTTTCCCGTTTCCGTCATGGATGTTGCGTCGATGGGACGTCTCGCCAGGTCCCGCATGGGAAAAGGCTTTTCATCCCAGGACCGTCCCGTGGTGGAAGAAGCCCTTCNTAAAGTGGGCATGTGGGACAAAAGNGACACGCCTATCGGTAAATTATCAGGGGGACAGAGGCAACGGGTNTTGATCGCCCGGGCCCTGGTGACGGAACCGGAAATNCTTTTTCTGGATGANCCCACCGCCAAGGTTGATCCCGAATTTGAAAATAATATCTATGACTTTCTTAAAGAACTGAATCGACATGCAACCATCCTAACCATCACCCACGATGTGGGCGTCATATCCAGGTACATAAAGTCCGTGGCTTGTGTTAACCAAACATTAATTTACCACGAAGAAGCTAAAATCACCCATGAAATGCTCGACATGGCCTATGAATGCCCAGTGGACCTGATTGCCCATGGTATTCCGCACCGGGTTCTGCCGCATCACGAAAAAAATTAGACGATACTAAAATGTGGGAAGCCCTTCAATACGATTTTATGAGAAACGCTCTGCTGGCCGGTCTGCTGGTTAGCATTTCCTGCGGCATTATCGGCAGTCTGGTGGTGGTTAACCGCATCGTNTTTATGTCCGGCGGCATCGCCCATGCCGCATTCGGTGGGGTGGGTCTTGGTTTTTTCTGCGGNTTTTCACCGTTTCTGGGCGCCGCAATTTTNGCTTCCGGCGTATCCCTTATCATGGGCGCCGTCAGCCTTAAGAACAAACACCGGTCCGACACCATTATCGGGGTACTGTGGGCCATCGGCATGGCGTTGGGTATCATATTGATCGATTTGACCCCCGGTTATCATGTGGACCTCATGAGCTACCTCTTCGGCAGCATCCTGGCCGTACCCGCCGCAGACCTCTGGCTCATGCTGCCGCTGGATGGCTTCATATTGCTGGTGGTTCTGCTTTTCTACAAAGAGTTCGTGGCCCTCTCCTATGATGAACAGTTCGCCTTTGTCGTGGGCGTCCCGGTCAAAACACTCTATTTTCTGCTGTTGGGAATGACGGCGCTATCCATTGTCATGATCATTCGAGTGGTGGGGCTGATCCTGGTGATCGCCCTGTTGACCATTCCCCCGTTTATTGCTGAAAAATATACCCGTTCCCTGGGTCGGATGATGGTGCTTGCCTCACTACTGAGCATTTGTTTCACACTCTCGGGTCTTTGGTTTTCCTACGCTTTTGACCTCACAAGCGGCGCCACCATTATTCTCGTTGCGGGGGTGGGATTTTTCTTTTTCCAAATTCTGGATTTCATAAGGAGCAAGGGGAAAGGACACTAAATGAACTGGAACATCTTCTCACCCGTTAAAAGGGTTCAAAAACGGAGCAAGACAAAAGACAGCTTTGACGAGTTCATCCATGTCATTGAGTCATTTGCGCCGAGGGAACACCTCTCTGACAGGGAAGCATTTTACTACAATTACAAAATGATGCCGGCATGTGAAAAATCGCTGCCGGCACTCCTTGAGACCCTTTCCCGGAACAAAGATCTCAAAATAGACCCCGGCGAACACGCACGCACACTCTTTCTTCAACTGAAAAATTTCTACGATCCCAAAGAAACCCTTTCTACTAAAAAAGCCCTTTCCGACAAGAATCTTATTAGAAAATTTCGGGATCTTTTTATGCTTTTTTATGACGGAAACAAACTTTCCCGTGAAGAAATCGAAGCTTGGCTGAAACCGTTGAGATAGTACCGACGCCATGAAAACCATTGAGATCAACAGCTCACAAAATACCACATTCAAGCGCTTTCTGCGTCTTAACAATCCACGCCACATTCGAAAGCACGAAAGGGCGCTTCTCTCAGGTCCAAAACAGATCCGGGAAGTCTTGCGGGAATTTCCGGACCGATGTACCGGCATTATTTTCTCAAGCCGGCATGACATTCCTGATTTCCCCGGAACCGAAGCAATCCCCCGATACTCTCTGAGTCCCGATCTCTTTGGTCGGGTGGACTGTTTTGGAACAAAACAACCTGTTCTGGTCGTGCGCGTGGAGAACCTCCCCCATTTTAACGGCGCCATGGACAGCCTAGGCCTCACCCTCTGTGTTCCGTTCCAGGATCCCGGCAATGTGGGCGCTGTGATCCGAACTTCCGCTGCATTCGGTGTGACGCGAATTGTGTTTCTAAAGGAAGCCGCCCACCCTTTTCATCCCAAATCGGTCAGGGTGGCGGGAAGCAGCATTTTCAGAATACCTTTTTATCAGGGTCCGGCGCTCAGCCGTCTCGCGCCGTTAGAAACCCCCTTGATCATAATGTCCACTAAAGGAAAAGATGTGGCACGATTCGAGTTCCCTGAAAGTTTCTGTCTGATCCCCGGCCTTGAAGGGCCCGGCATACCGGAGAGCCTTGAAGGGGCCCGAAAAGTTTCAATACCCATGGCAAACGGCATTGAATCCTTGAATGCCGCCATGGCAACGGGTATCATGCTGTACCTGTGGCAGAACGGAAAACAATAACACTAGAGGGAGGACATCATGTTGGAGTTCATCAGTTCCGTCAAATTCTGTGCACCCTTCTACCAAATCGCCCTACTGCTGGGCCTCAGCACATTAGCGCTCATTTTCGGAAATCATAAAATTGCCCTCTTGGTCAACTATCTTTCACCCTTTACTGGGTCTATGTATTTGACAGAGCCTATATACTGGAAGCAGGCACAAAACAATCGTCCATCTTTCCATGGCTTTACTTTGGGTTTGGATTTGCTGTTCTCTTACTGGCGGTTATCGGCCTTTTAATAAGAAAGGAATAAGGATTTCAGCAAATCGCTTTCCGGAAATACGCAATAAATTAATTTTGGAGACTACCATGAACCAGAAAACAAGAAAAAAGGTGCTGTTGCTCGAAAATGACCCCGATGTACTGGATAAGATTCAGTCGGCATTAGAGGACAGGCCCTACGAAAGAACCCATTTTTCCAGCAGTAATGAGGCCATCAAGGCATCAAAAGAAACTCTTTTTGACCTTATTATCGCCGGGCATAACGCGGAACATAAAGATCCCATTGATGTCATGAAAGCGTTTGTCATGGCCACACCCATGACATCGATTATCATGGTCACCGATCTTTCCGATTCGGAGGTGGATGAAAAGGCTGAAGGATACGGAATACTCGGGAATATCACCAGAAATGTACCGACTGAAAGTCTGCTGTCGCTCCTTCGTACCTATGAAAAAATTCAGCAATCCTTCTAGGTAGAAATAAAAACTGCGGCACTGGTTCAGTTGAATAGTGCCCGAACGAAAACTGGAATTTTTCGTCAAGGTCAATGAAAACTCCGTTCAGAATCCCCATATTGGTTATCTTCCTGCTGTTCATGTGGGCGGCATTTTCTGCTCCCATCCCGGCCCTCGCTGAAAAAGCAGTCAATGTGGCGGTGAGCATTCCGCCGCAGAAATACTTCGTTAAAAAGATCGGAGGTGACAGGGTTAATGTTTCCGTCATGGTGCTTCCGGGGGCCAATCCGGCAACCTATGAACCCAAACCCCGTCAAATGGTCAATCTTGCGCAGGCCGCAATTTATTTTGCCATCGGTGTGCCGTTTGAGAATAACTGGCTCCCGAAATTTGCAAAAACCAATCCGGATATGACGATTGTCGCAACCCAGTCCGGTATCACAAAAATACCCATGAAAGCAGGCGGACACCGGCATCATAAAACAGAACATGGTGATGAAACAATCTCCGCTGGCGCAAAAGACCCCCACATCTGGCTCTCCCCCCCCCTTGTCATGGTGCAGGCCAAAAACATTCTGGATGGTCTTATCAAGGNTGATCCGGAGGGCCGAATCGTCTACGAGGCCAATTACAAGACATTTCTTGAGGAGCTGAAGGGCCTGAATATGGAGATCGGAAGGGTTTTACAAACAACGGGCCAAAGCACCCGGTTTATGGTCTACCACCCCTCCTGGGGCTATTTCGCTCAAAGCTACGGACTGGAGCAGATTCCCATTGAACTGGAAGGAAAAAAGCCATCCCCCCGAAAACTCCTCCAATTAATTAAAGAAGCTCGGAAAAACAGTATCAAGGTAATTTTCGTCCAACCTCAGTTTTCAGAAAAAAGCGCTGAAACCATTGCCGACGCCATTGGTGGAAAGGTCATCTTTGCCGACCCCCTGGCGGAGGACTGGGCAAACAACCTCCTTCAGGTTGCGGAAAAATTCAAATCGGCATTTCATTGAAGTTTTCTGGTTCTGGGGATGGAATTTGCGCAGCAGCTGCAGGTAGAAGCGTCAAAACCTGAAACTCACCAACAGGCCGGCGGGCGTTTTTCCGGAGCTTAACAGGCGGAGATCCACATTGTCGAACAGCCCTTTTCTAAAATCGTCTCGAACCTTGCGGTTCCACTTGTGGGTTACATTCACGGCACTGTAAATATTTCCGGAGTACCAACCCACTTCAAAAAAGGCCAGGACCCCCCCCAGCACGTTCTGATCATGGTTAAAGGCTTCCACGGCGGCCCAAATAAAAAGGCCGTTTAGCAAAAAGGATACCACGGCATCCTTGTAACGGGACACATAAGCATGGCCGAGACCCGGCAGAACCGCCGCCATGATCCCAGCCGTCGTCGAGTCTTTGTACGGGAGATCTTCGCCTTTGAGGCTTTCCACTGAAAGCCTTCGGGCCTTCTTGAACAGGGGGCTTTCCATTTCCACCCGCTTGAAGTCTTCGGATGCCTCGCGCCAGCGGTTCTCCTGCATTCTCGTCCAACCCAGGCGGTAAAGGGCCTTGTTTCTCAATGAAGGTGAAGGGTATCGTTTAAGCACCTCACCAAAAAAGTTTTCNGCCTTGTCATACACGCCCTCTTGGTAATAGGTTTCCCCGGTCAAAAAAAGGGCCTTCTTTGCCATGGGGCTGTCCGGATCGGCCCGATAGGTTTTGGCAAAAACATTTCTGGCATCAATGAACTTGCCATCGCCAAAATAACACATCCCGATGAGTTCACGGGCCAGAGAGACCCGCCTGTCATTGGGGAAAAAATAGACAAACCGTTCATATTCACTGATGGCGCGGCCGTAATCGCCCTTTTCCATGAAACTCCGGGCAAATTCAAACTGCCCATCCGCATCAATGACAATCTGTCCGGAGAATACCGGACGAGGCGCCCAAAGGATAACAAGCGCCGGCAATAATAGAAAACAAACGCTTCTAGCGATTTTGAGATTGCGACTTACCGCTGTACCACCAGAAATCATTATTCTCGATTGGATCAATGATTTTCCCCTTCCCGCTCCGATTTTTCACCGGGGACACGGTCCATTCGTCCCCCTCATGGATCAATCGGTCAACGGTCATCAACCACCCTATCACCAGACCATGTTTTTTGAACGCCTGAACACTGTAATTGGAGCAGGTTGGTTCACTGGGGCACCGGTCCCCATCCACCGCCGAAATATGCTTGGAAAAGAAAGATGCCAGCCAAACCCCGATATTGGTTTCGGAATGACCTTGAGGGTCTTCCCTTTGCGAAGGACCCTGCTCTGTCACCATCTCAAAAGGATCGGCGTATGCTTCTTTTTTGGAACCCGGCCCCAGAAGACAGGAAATCATAAGGACAACGCCCAATATCATTCGACCATTCATCTTTCCTTACACCTCAAACCTGTCCAGAACCCTAATGAACCCACCGGAATAAGTCAAGATGTTCAAACAAAAGACCGATATTTCTTGACCTGAAGCCGCTTCGCCATTATCCTATGCGGAGTTTAAATATTTTAATCGAAAATAATTTTTTTCGGCGATGTATTTTTCAAGAAAAAACACTTTCACTGACGAATATTTCTGCTGGCTTTTTTTTCGATTTAAGGAGATGCCAAATGGCTTGGGATTGGGACAAATTGCAGGAGAAGAAAAAAAAACAACCGGGTGGGGAATCCGGAGGTTCTCCGGGAATGGATGAGATCTTTGAAAAAATCCGGGGCGCCCGGAAAAAATTTCCCGGCGGCTCCTGGATTATCATCGTGGTGGTTGTGGCGCTTTTTCTGGGCTCCAGCTGCTTTTATACGGTGGCGGTGGATGAGGTGGGCGTCATACAGCGATTTGGAAAATATGTGAGGACAGCCCAGCCAGGGCTCGGTTTTAAAATGCCCAGCGGTGTTGAAAAGGTGACGAAAGTCAAGGTGCGATACGTTTTCAAGGAAGAATTCGGCTTCAGAACCCTGAAAGCCGGCGTCAGAACCCGCTACGCCTCATCAAGTTCCTACCAAAATGAATCCCTCATGCTGACTGGAGACCTGAATGTTGCGGTGGTACCCTGGATTGTCCAATACCGCGTCAAAGACCCGTTCAATTATCTTTACAAGGTTAACCACGTAAGGAAAACCTTCCGGGACCTGGCCGAAGCCAGCATGCGCCTGGTGGTGGGTGACAGTTCCATCAACGAAGTAATCTCCAAGCGCGAAGAGATTGCGGGAAAAGCCAAGGCCCTGCTGCAGAAATTTCTCGATGAAGCGGAAACGGGGATCAAAGTCGTCAACGTCGAGATGAAAAAGACCAATGTGCCTGAACCGGTGCAGCCTTCCTTCAACGAAGTGAACCAGGCCATCCAGGAGAAAGAGCGCATGATCTACCAGGCCAAGGAAGCCTACAACAAGGTGATTCCGGCGGCCAAAGGAAATGCTGAAAAGACCATCAAGGGTGCGGAAGGCTACGCCATGGATCGTGTAAACCGTGCAAAGGGTGACGCGGCGCGCTTTACCGACCTGTACCAGGCCTATGCCAAATCGGAAGACGTGACTCGCAGACGGCTCTATCTGGAAGCCATGCAGACTATCCTGCCCAAGCTCGATAAAAAGTTTTTTGTGGACGCCGATCAGAAGAATTTTCTCCCGTTGCTGAACCTCGGGACCTCGGAAGGAGTGACAAAATGAAACTAAAAGCACTCATTATTCCCGTCATCATTATTTTGGTTGCCCTGTTTTCGGGCGCTTATATCGTCAGTGAAACCGAACAGGTGATCATCACCCAGTTCGGCAAATCCATTGGATCACCCAAAACTGCCCCCGGTCTTTATTTCAAGATTCCCATGATTCAGCAGGCCAACTTTTTCCCCAAGAACCTCCTGGAGTGGGACGGAGACCCCGGTCAGGTACCCACTTTGGATAAAACCTTTATCTATGTGGACACCTTTGCACGCTGGAAAATCGTGGACCCGCTTAAATTCTTTGAAACCGTCAACAATGTCATGGGAGCCCAGGCCCGCCTGGACGATATCATCGACCCGGCGGTCAGAAATTTCATTACCTCCTATCCCCTTATTGAAACCGTCAGGGATACCAACCGGGAGTTAGACACTTTCGAGGTGGGCCTCGGCCACACCAAAGAAGAAGCGCGAGCCCTCGGTAAAATCACCGAGGGAAGGAGGAAAATCACCCGAGGCATTATGGCCCAGGCACAGCCCAAGCTGAAAGATTTTGGTATCGAGCTGGTGGATGTACAGATCAAGCGGTTGAATTATGTGGAACAGGTTCGAAAATCCGTTTACGCACGAATGATCGCGGAACGAAAACAGATTGCCGAGAAATTCCGCTCAGAAGGCGAGGGAGAGGCGCGCAGTATTGAGGGAAACCGGGACAAGGAGCTCAAAAAAATCACATCCGAAGCGTACAAAACCGCCCAGGAGATTAAGGGAAAAGCGGACGCCGAATCCACTATGATCTATGCCCAGGCCTATGAAAAAGACCCGGATTTTTACTCTTTTGTCAAGTCTCTGGATGTGTACAAGAACGCCATGGACAACAAGAGTTTCCTGCTCCTTTCGACGGAATCGGATTTCTTGAAGTATTTCAAAGGGTATGGCCCTTACAATGCACACAACAACCCCGGCAGCAATTGAAAACTCACTCCAAATGGAGGGATTATAGAGAATGGTAAGAACCGAGATTTCACTTTTCCTGGAAAACATCCCCGGTGAATTGGCCAAACTGACAGCCATGCTTGAGGAAGCCGGGATGAATATTGATGCACTGACCATTCAGGACGCATCCGAGTATGTTCAAACCCTTTTCAAGGCAAGGGGTAAATCCCTCAAACGGGTGGCGCATGCAGCCAGCTATGGGTCCATAAAAAAAGATTCCGCGGATCATGCCCTGATACGGTTCTTGGTGGAAAACACGGACAAAGTCATCGACCTACTCTCCCGAAAAGGCTACCTTTTTGACATTCTGCCGGTAATCGCCATTGAGATCGAAAACAGGCCGGGAAGCCTGGCGGAAATAACCAAAAAATTCGGGGAGGAAGGCATTAATATCAATTACGTCTATGGTTCCGCAATCGCCGGCAGCCAAAAAGCTTTATTTGTCTTCAGCCCGGAAGATATCGAAATGGCGGCCCGGATTTTCAACGAGCCAGATCAACAATCTTGAGTTGCACGCTTTCGGTTCCCTGCCATCGGTTTATTTCGGGTGTAAACAGAAGATCGATTGAGGCGCCTTTAAGNGGATGGTGGCTCCCAAGTCTGAACCCGATGGCGTCGAGCACCTGTTCCCCCTGCCCCAGCCGCAGCTTGAGATGCTTTTTACCCACAACCCTGGAATCAAAAACCTTTACGGAACGGGCCATAAAAACAGGTTCCGGGTTACCCTCGCCAAAAGGGGCAAGGGCATTGATCTGATGAATGACATGCGGGGTGATGTTCCTGAAGAGAAGTTCCGAATCCACGCTAATACCGGGAATTAAGTCCTTTGGATTGAGATGTATTTCGGCCTCTGTCTCGAGACCTTCTCTGAGCTTTTCCAAGCGATTTTCCGGCAGTGTGAACCCCGCCGCGTGATAGTGCCCGCCGAATTTATCAAAGCAATCGGACATCTTTTTCATGGCGCCGTAAAGATCGAAACCGTCGATGCTCCTCCCGGAGCCGACGGCAAGGCCGTCCTTAATGGCGGCCATCATGACAGGCCTGTGATATTGGTCCACAAGGCGCGACGCCACAATGCCCAGAACGCCTCTGTGCCAGTTTTCCGAACTCAGCACAAGGGTTCGTCTGCCGTCTATCTGACCATCAATCATGACCAGGGCCTGTTCAAAGATCTCCTGCTCCAGGGTCTGACGTCGAACATTCGCCGCATCAATCTTGTTGGCCAGGACATGCGCCTCAGATTGGTTTTCACTCATGAGCACCTGCAACCCCATACGCGAATCCCCCATACGACCGGGCGCGTTGAGCCGGGGGGCTACCCTGTAAGCCAGATCATCGGAAGAAACGTTGCTTGCGCCAACGCCCGCCACATTCATGATCGCGCGGATTCCCGGCCATATGGAATGGGCCATGCGGGCCACGCCAACGGAAACCAGCATTCGGTTCTGTCCCAACAACGGCACACGATCCGCCATGGTGCCTAGGGCCGCAAGATCCAGATAGTCCCTCAGATCCGGCTCGATTCGCGTCTTGAACCATCCCTTTTTCCGCAATGCCGCACGAAGCCCCACAGCCAGAAAAAAGGAGAGCCCGACGCCGGAAAGGTCTTTAAATGGGAAGGAACAACCGGGTTGATGAGGGTTAACCACCGGACATTGCGCCTGAAATCCGTTCGGCATAAGGTGATGATCCGTGATGACCACATCCATCCCAAAATTTTTCGCCAGCGTCACTTCCCTGTCATTGGAAATCCCGCAATCAACGGTAATGATCAAATCCGTCCCGGTTTCGTGAATCTGTTTCACCGCCGTCTCATTCAGGCCATAGCCTTCATTCAACCGGTCGGGCACATAAGTTAAAACGGAAATTCCCAGATGGGAGAGGAAGGTCGCCAGCAAGGCGGTGGCGGTGAGACCGTCTGCATCGTAATCACCGTAAACGGTGATTTTTCGGCGCTCTTCCATGGCCATAACAATGGTCTTAATGGCTTCGTCCATTCCTTTCATGCGCATGGGATCAATCATTTGAGATAAACGGGGAAACAAAAAGGCCTTAATGGCATGAATATCGGTGAGACTGCGGTTCACCAGAAGCTGCGCCTGGAGAGGCGTCACATGAGCCTCACGAACAATTTGAGACACAAGGGATGATTCGGGCTTTAATTCCCAGTGTTTTCGCCTGGATGAGGAGGGTTTCATTGTGGATTGCGGTTAAAGAATTCTTCGATGGCCCCCACATCACCCGGGACATCCACCTCGATGGAATCGTACGGGCTTTCCGGAACACTGATTCCGTATCCGTTTTCTAAAGCCCGCAACTGTTCCAGTTTCTCCAATGATTCGAGTCTCCCTTCGGGAAGCGCTGTGAACTTGAGCAGAAAGTTCATTCTGAAGCAATAAAAACCCAGATGCTTAAAATGGACCTGATCGGGATTGGCATCCCGGCAGAAAGGAATGGGACATCGGGAAAAATAGAGGGCAAGACCCCGGTTATCCGTCACCACTTTTACATGGTTGGGATTGGTCACATCCTTCTCATCCCGAATTCGACATTTAAGGGTGCCCATGGGGATGGATTCGTCTGCGATCAGGGGTGCAATCATGGCGGAAACCACCTCGGGCTGAAAAGCCGGCTGATCCCCCTGAATGTTCACGACCAAGTCCCGGTCCTTCACACCGATCTTCTGAGCCGCTTCGGCGATTCGATCTGTTCCGGAAACATGATCGGGGCGCGTCATTAAGGCATTGCCGCCAAAGCCCTTGACACATTCTACAATACGGTCGTCATCCGTGGCCACATAAACCGCTGAAAGTTCGGAGCACGCCAGGGCCCGTTCGTAAGTGTGCTGAATCATGGGTTTGCCGGCAATCATGGCCAGGGGTTTTCCCGGAAAACGGCTGGACCGGTATCTTGCGGGTATGAATGCATAAGTTTTCATTTTAGCGGTCAAGGCTCCGTATAGCTCGCGCATGCAGACTCCGACTCCCAGGCCGTCACCCTGCTCACATAAATCCCCTCAATATCCAAACGTTCAGCCAGGGTTCTGAAAATATGGCGAGCGATATTTTCAGATGAGGGCTCGGCGGACTTGAACGGTTCAATTTCGTTTAAGAATTTATGGTCCAATTTATCAATGATCTGTTTTGTATGATCCTTGATGACCCTGAAATCCACCAGCAGTCCATCATCTCCCAGGCGGTCACCCGCCACCGCCACTTCCACCTTCCAGTTGTGACCATGCAAATTTTCACATCCACCTTTAAGGGCTCGCAGCTGGTGGGCGGCCGAAAACCGGGTGATAATTTTCAATTCATACATCCGTAGTTTCCTTAAGCATCCTTTTCTTTGACGGGTTCATCCGTCTTAGTCTCACCGCTTGGTTCTTCGGTAACAGCTTCTTCCGCTTCGGGAGTATCCCCTTCACCCGGAGCCTTGCCGCATTCGGTACACCTGCCGTCAACCATAATGCCGGTGCAGGTCCCATCAGAACATAGTTCCCGGTCATCGAAATCGATATCTTCCTCGTCATCGAAAAAGCTTTCATCCCGGGAAACCGGCGGTACCGATTCCTTCAGGGGTATCCCGCATGCCATGCAATAATTGGCATCGTCATCATAAACGCTCTCTCCGCAACCGGGGCATGGAGACCCCGGAATTTCTTCCTTACAATGTGGGCATTTCATAGCAAACCGTCTCCTTATCTAAATTTCTACATCAGATACAGTGTTTGGATTATAGGGAAAGGCTTTCCCGGTGTCAAATACAACACGCCCTCCGGATCTTATCGCGAAACAAAACTTGAAAAATTTTTCACAGCCCTGTATTTAAAGACTATAAATGGTGTTCTGGAAAAGGGATTGAATCGCCCAAGCGTCGCAACAATCCTTTCTTTTTTT
>JGI24023J19991_10002796_pt1 | contig 12511 bp, 12 predicted proteins | sample Cruoilmetagenom1_FD_19991 | JGI IMG/M metagenome (IMG submission 19991)
TTTTACTATAAGCCTTGATACGATGGTATTGATGTTTGTTGGATGGGCGAGTAATCTGATGCATGACCGGTTCCTTTTGGCAGGGTGTGGGTTTGGCGATTGACAGCCTACCATGGTTCCGGTCTTTTTATTTTTAATTCAATTGCTTGCGCTTAAGTAAGTGCCATTCTACTCTGACCCCAAATATTAAAACAAATATTAAAATATTATCCATTGATTTAGACTTTATGTTGAGTTTGATAGGCGAGGTATCAATTTTATGTTGGATGTCCTGTTAGTTCGTTAGTTCTTAGGAACTATACTAAATAGTTCAGCTAAGATCGCTCGATATATTCTGAAAATAATCCAAGATAAAATCCCTAAAGCATTTAGCTCGCGCGCTTAACAATTTCCCGGAGGGCCATACAATAAATATATCACGTACCGGTCCTCGCCAGTTTGGCAACAGCTGCTTTATCTTACCACTCTTCAATGTATCTAGGATTTCACTAACAGGTAATAGAGCAATACCCGTTCCACCGCAAACGAGTTGGTGGGCTAAACATAGATCATTGACCATGGTGGAAAAATAAGGCTGAATGACTTTTCTCTGATGTGTATCTTGGTGCGTTAACTCCCAAGTAGAGATCGCTTTAACGCCCAACAAATTATGATCAGTTAGGTCGTCGATAGTTTCAGGGCAACCATGTTGCGAAAGATAGTCCGGCGCAGCGACAAAAATAGTTGACACTGCACCTAGACGTTTTTGCTTAAGGGACGAATCAACTTGTGCGCCAATGCGTATTGCCAGATCAGCTTGCGTTGAGATAATGTCTTCAAATGCGTTATTGAGGCTCAATTCCAGCCGTATCGCTGGGTATTCCTGGATGAAAGCTAGCCACATGGGTTGTAGTAAACCGATTGATATATTCGTTGGTGCTAAAATCTTTAATTTACCCTTCAGCGCGTGAGTTTCTAAGCTAAGCGTGTTTTGTACATTCTCCAGTTCCGCATACAACCCCGCATAGGATTGATAATAGGCTTGTCCTTCTGCTGATAAGACGAATTGTCTGGCCGAACGGCGAATTAACTGAACCCCTAACTGATTTTCCAGTTTCTTTAAACGCCGGCTAACGGTGGCGACAGGCATATTAAGATACTTGGCTGCTGCAGAGAGGCCATTATGGTTCACTATGTTTATAAATAACGCAATATCATCATACATGTTTTCATTTATGGAAATATAGATTGATTTTTTGATTCTATCATTCAAAAACAAGAATATCTATGATGCTGTGATAATGAAGGAAACGATGAGGTGTTATTTATGAAGAAACTATGGGTTAGTGCAGGCATCAAGCTTCTACCCGGAAAATCCTCGGTGAAAGCGGCCCATGCCTTGCTGGAACTGATGAAGAAAACCCAATTAGAACCAGGCTGCATACAGTTCGAAATATACCAACATTTAGAAAATCCTGACTGCTTTACGCTTTGGGAATGTTGGAACGACAAAGCCGCGCTGCAAGAACATCTTGCATTAGAGCATACCCAGGAGTATTTCCGTCATGATTATACGGAACTTCGCTATCTCGAAAAAATGAAGAGTCTCTAAGCCATGATAAAACATTGGATGTTTGTATTAAGTTGTTTGTTCAGTATGCAAAGCATTGCCCATGAGTTGATCGAAAAAAAAGTAACAGAGAATGTAAATAAAAAGGAGAGCATCTTGTTGAAAAGAATTAACTACAAAGAATTAGGAATGCCTGTAGGCCCATACTCGCATGCCGTCATTCATGCTAATACGATCTATACGTCCGGGATAACTGCATTTGGTACGGAGGCGGAAAAACAAGATATTAGCGAACAATTGCGTGAAATTTTCCGACAAATTTCATTTATCTGTAAACAACAAAAAACATCCCTGGATAACCTAATTAAAGTAACGCTGTATATTACGAATTTGGAGGAAATGCAACAGGCTCGCCAAACATTATTTGATATTTATGGAGAACAAATTCCTGCCAGCTCTTTAATACAAGTTGATCGGTTGTTTTCTAACAACTTGAAAATAGAAGTTGAAGCCATCATTGCAGTAAATACAAACGTGGTGAATTAATAATGTTAAAAGATAAATTTGCCGTTATCACCGGCGCTAGCGAGGGTATCGGATTCGGTATCGCTAAAGCATTTGTTGAGAATCATGCAAACGTGTTGATCATTGGGCGTCAAGCGCAAAAACTGGATGAAGCAAAATCAGCATTAGGCAGGTTTGCTGATTCAGTACATACGATGACGGGTGATTTATCCCAACCATGTATTATAAAAAGAATTTCATCGCAAATACTGGCGCAATGGCCAAAAATCGATATATTGGTTAACAATGCTGGCATAGCAAAATTTACACCGTTTGAACATTGTGAAGAACATGAGTTGGATGAACATATAGCATTAAATTTTAAGGCGCCATTTATTCTAACGCAAACGCTTTTGCCGAGTTTACGACAACAACGCGGGGCAGTGATCAATATATCATCCTATTTTGCAAGAAGAATGCTCGCTGATCGACCATCCAGCGCTTATTCTAGCAGTAAAGGCGCGATTGAATCCTGGACAAAGGCCTTAGCATTCGAACTGGGGCCACAAGGCATTAGAGTTAATACTATTGCGCCTGGTACCATCGACACNCCCATGATGCAACGAAATATGGCGGCCTTAAGCGATGAGCAAAGAACACTCTTTTTAACTANAATCCAAAACCTTTATCCGTTAGGACATTTAGGAAAAATCGAAGATATTGCTCGAATGGCTGTTTTCCTGGCGTCGGATCAAGCTGAATGGATTACTGGAGCCAATATGGTAGTTGATGGGGGATTAATGACACACTAATGTAACGGCCAATTAGCCTAGCATAGGCCCCTGGGCATGTGTGAGGGGGAGGTGACAAGCTTCTGAATTCAATTCAGCGGGTCGGACCAAGCTAACGAATTGAAGTAACACAACAAACAACTAAAAATATCCCGTTATAAGCCCTTAAACCCACCATTTAGCTATTAAAATGGATGCTCTAATAAAAAATCCCTTGAAAAATCTCCCCAACCACATTTACGTACATTAACATTTAAGGATAAACTCATTGGCCACCGGGATACTCGGCCAATCGATTTTAACGGAAGAAATATACAACTCAAATATCGCGATGATATTACCTGGCAGGACATGCTGAGAATAGAACGCCCCTTTTTTGCCCGACCCAAACTCAGTGCAGACCTGTCCGGGCCGCGTCCCCGCATCTCACACTGCTTTTAAAAACCCACTGAGTAGCTTAATAGGATACCCACCCCAAGAAATAATAAGAGGACTACGCCAGCTTCAAACTGGAAGTGCACCATTGATTTCATTAGACTTCAAAGGGTGCCCAGGTAACACTGTGCTTAAAAAATTTGTTTACTCGGTGGGGTTGGACGGTTCGGGTTGATTCTCAAGCTTGGGCGAAGTTGCAGAGGGATCGGCCACTGTGGCTTCTTCTTGCGCAGGGTCGGTCACTGAGGTCTCTTCCGTGGTAGGAGCAGGTGTTGTGGGGACGACAGGCTGCACTGATTCGGCGGGCGTGGCCGTTACCGGATTTTCGTCAAGCGACTGCGACGGTGTCGTTGCAGGATCGGGTTTCTCCGGCAGTTTTTGTTGCGCTTCATCCAGCGCCTCCGCGGTTCTGGCGGGTTCAACCTGCGGCGTCGGCGGTAACTCTTTGGCGTCGGCCGTTTCATCAGGAATGCGATTCGGGCTGACGGTTTGCGACTCCTCATGCGGGGTGAATTTGTCCTGCTTCTGCTGTTCGGCTAATGCTTGCTTCGCTTGCAGATCGGCGTCTTCTTCCGCTTTCTTGATGCGTGCCATGACGATATTCACTACATTGAAAAAACGCCGGTAGAATTCCGGGTCACGAATGGTTTCATCGGAGGTCTTGACCATGGAATCCGCACTCTGGCCAAACGGCAATGATACCGATCCGAGCGCGCTCACACCAACGCTGGCCGATCCGCTTGAGCGTTTGACATCGTAGGTGCTGAGCAAGCCATTCGCATAGACCATGCTGGCATCAAGTTCACCCACGCAGACGATGTTCATTTCGATAAAGGTGCTGCCGTCACTATCGCTGCGATAGGCCTTGCGGCCTTTGATGTTTTCCTTGCTATAAGTATCAATGATATAGCCGTCGCCGAGAAGCACACGGCGAGCGCTTTCGCAGGCGATGGTCGAGTTGCTGTCTAGTCTCGACTTGTAGGGACTATCAATTGAAAAGCTTTCCTGGGTAAACCCGGCGGGCTTTGTACTACAGGCCGCCAGCGCGAGGCAGCAAGCCAGCACGGACAGGACGCGTAGATGAGGGGTAGTGTTAAAGATTCGGTAATACATATCCTAAAGGTTGTCGCAGTTAATAATCATGGACGAATAATACTATGAAAATCTGTAGAGAAAAGATATTTTAACAGAGAAATTGCTGAAAAAGTGTTAACCACAGGTTGTTGTGTCGTATATGCTATTGGGTAGAAGCAAGTTTGAGGCATTATCAAGGGATGATAATATGACTCGACTACCAAGGATATGCGTACTAGGTACACCGCATCCGGTTACTACATTATACTTCAGGTCTTCGCACTAGAAATCGTCTTGCCAATGTCTTCTTCTTTTATACCCAGTGCCAGTAACGATTTTATCAGTAAGTCTATTGAAACTGATCGATCACCAGTTTCCATTTTAGCGACACGGGATTGACTGGAGTTGATGCGATGCGCAAATTCTTTTTGAGTTAGGCGACGACTGATCCTGGCAAGCTTAAGACGCTTTGCGAGTTTGAGTTTCATTTCAATATATGCTGCTTCTTCCTCACTGAGATTGAGAAAATCAGTTGTATTGCCAACCTTCCAGCCATTTGCTTCAAGTTTTTTACGTTTCGCCGCTTTCATTGTCATATCTCTTGATTCTGTCTTTACTTGTATTGATGATTTGGCCTGGTGTCGTATTTGTCTTTTTATCAAATACAGTTAGGATGACAATCGCATCTTGATCAATCCTATATACGATTCTCCAGGTACAATGTTCATCATTAATCCGTAGCTCATGACATCGACGACCAATTGATGGCATTGGTCGAGAGTGGGGTAGAGTCAATTTTATTCCGAGCTGTAATTGTCTCAGCAGATATCCCGCTTCAAGACGCGCTTCCTGCGAAAATGGGGGAGTTTTTACCTCGCCATACAGCCAGACTAGTTCCTTGTCAGCGGTATTCATAGAATGAATAATATGTCAGATATAGCATATTATCAAGTGAAATTAAATGGACACCCAGCCTAAAAATGTTGTTCGGTAAGTACTAACAAGGGTGTCCAATTAATTTCTCACTAATCCCAGCATCATTATTTTTCCTCAGCCATTACATACAATAGCAGTACAAACATCGCCAGGTTCTTTATGATAGGCGCAAATGGATGTAACCAGAAGGCTGGGAGAAACAGAGATATAATAATGATATATGCCAGCATAAAACCCATCTGCATATAGATTATCCAGCGCCGCAAGCGTGCATGCCAGAGGAAAACACCAAGAAAAACATCACATATTGCGGCGGTAATAATAATGGTGTCGCCTAATGCGCCTTCTATACCTACCGATGCAATCAAATCACGGCTTTGTTCAAGACTAATCAGCGAGACCACGCCCGAAGCAATCCAGATGATACTAAGGGATATAAGATTGATATAAAACAGTGTCCTTAGCCGTAATTCTTTTATAAATTTATCCGTTGCTTTGTTGGCTAAGAAAGACTCGGAGGCGGGTTCATTTGTTATTGGCTCATACTGCTTATTTGAATAGGCAGACAACATATCCATGCTTTGCCGGTTAAATGCGCCGATTGATAATGTCGGGAATAGGTGAAATCCCAGATTGATTAATGATTTTGGTATAGAAAAATAATATCCTTTACCTAAACCCATCCAGGTGCGTAAGTCACTCAACAATTTCTGCATATTCTCTGGCTTTGCAATGATAACCTTGGTCTTCTTTGTGCTCGGCCAGTTATTGATAATGTCCACTATATGATCTGTTAATTGTCGAATGCTTATTAACGGTAGTTCCGTCTCACCGTTAAAGGCCATTGGCGTACAATACAGACGTGCTAACAAGCTTAACTGAGTGGTGCTCTTACCTTGTTCTCCAAGTACTATGCCGGGATACAGTACAACATTTGCTAAAGTCCCTTTTAATAGGTATTGGTCCGCGTTTCTTTTGCTTATTAAAAATTCCGTTACTGGTTGGTCTTGTTCGGCACCAATCGCGGATATTTGTAGTACCCTGACTTCATTCTTCCTGCACGCTTCAAACAGTTTTTTGGGGCCATGCTCATGTATGAGTGCGAAAGTTTGTGTACCTGACTGTTCATAGATACCCACAGTGTTGATAACAACATCAATATTATGTAATTGAGCATCCCAATCATCTACAGATTGTGAGAAGTCACACGCTCGCCACTTTATATTGGGTACCTCGCTACGACTACAGCCTGTTACCTTATGACCTTGTTGACTGAGCACATCATACAAGTACCGTCCGATAAAACCACTGACACCTACAATTAAAATATTCATGCCTTACCCCAAAAATGGCTTGTACACCATAAAGGCATACAAAACGACAACGGCTGGAAATGCCAGGAATCCCAAAGTCATCCATATCTTCATGCGATATCGATAGTGCGAATCAGGTTTTTGTAATTGTTTCGCTCTATCCCTTAGCGCTATCTGTAGCCAGACCACTGGGATCCAGCATGCTCCAACAAACGCATATAACCCTAATACAGACAGGCTCCAGGGAGACGTCCATTCAAGACCTAGATAATTTAAGAGATACAGGCCAGTAACAAGTTGGATAATCACCATCGGGGCTGTAAAGATATAATCAGCAATCACCACGATCCGGTTGGTCTCGGCCATTGCAATCATATTGCCACTACGGTATGTCATGAGCATATAAAACGCGCTGCCCAAACCCGTGCCAAATAGTAATGTAGCGCTAAGGATGTGGATGAATTTAACGGTGGGATAAATAGCTAGTTCCATAACTGCCTCCAAATCACAAGATGTGATGAGAATTACAGCAGCCTGGCTCTTATCAGGCTTCCTGGTTTGGAAAGCAGGAATATAAATAATTATTATTACATGTTTTTCAATGGTTTATGTTGTTTGTCAAATGATCATTCTGCAAGCACTTGTCTACGATATTGTCCTGGGGCAATGGCGTGAATTTCCTTAAACGCGGTATAAAATGCGGACTGGGAACTAAAGCCGACACTTAGGCCCACGGCAAGTACTGACACATTGGGTTCTTGCTTTAGTAACGTTTCAGCGGCCTTTATTCGCTGACTTCGCAAATAAGTGGAAAAACTCATGCCGAGTTGGGTGTTAACATATTCAGACAATTGATAGGGTTTGAGCGATAACATGTCGGCTAACGAGGAGAGCGATAATTCAGTATCCTGATAAACCTGCTTGTCTGTCATTAAGCCTTCCAGCTTTTGTTTGACCTCTTCACAATCGATATTCGCCAAAGTGGTCGTCTGATATTGTCGACTGGCTATCTCTTCCAGTGAGCTTAATAGATGTGGATAATTAAGCTGAATGAATACGGCCGAGGCAATAGCCATAGAAAGCATGATGACCTGTGCGGATATCAATTGATCGACTGCCTGAAGACTTAGCATGCCAACTAAAACAACAGCAATCGCCCAGGTTAGAAAACTGGCCGTCAATACAAATTCTATTTTAAATAAGGTGCGCCTCTTTCGCAGCTGGTACAAAGTCCAGGCCAGGCGTGACATGTAAATACCACCAACAAGAAACATTGCAGAATAGATAATGCCAAAATAATGAGAAAATATAGAGCCAATTACCGCAAGGATTAAGATGGGTAAGAAATGTACATATTCACGCATCGACCAGTGTTTATTACTATCCATGACATGTAGGCTATAGAGATAGAACAGCGGCCCCACAAGACCTAAGAGTATTAAATAGATAAATACAAATACATTTTGAAAGACAAGATAATGAGTTATATGCAGCCCTTGTAACAATTGTATAGCCAATAAAATAAGAAGTAGTGTATTGGCTAAAATTTTTGTTATCTTTGATTCGGTGCGTTTCTGAAAAAGAAGCAGTGTTAATGCGATAGACGAAAATCCCACTGCCGCTATAGTAATTTCATATAACATAAAATAAATTAATTTTGCCAAATTAGTTGTTGTGTTTTATATGATACTCATAATATACAGTTAGAAGAAATAATTATTTACGTGGACACCTATCCAAGTATATCCAAGTAAACCGGACACCCATCCTAGTAAACGTGATAACGTTTTGTTATTTATCTATTATTTTGGATTTATTAAGATGGGTGTGCGGCTAATAGCTGCTATTGAATATTTTGCAGGGCCCATAGGTTTCTAACACTATAGAAGAAGATGACGAAAAAAAACCCGCCACAAGGGCGGGGTCTAAGTTCAATTGCTTTGATATATCACTTCACTAACGCATACAGTTCACCTGTCTTTATATTAGCTTCTTCAAGTAACTCGCCAACAATCAGATAAAAAAGGTTAAGGATGTGACTGGCAACGTCTTAAACGTCACCAGTCATTTTTCACTGTTTGAAGCAGTATAGAAACCGGCTTAGGGTTTCTTCAGATCAAAGCGATCAAGTTTCATGACTTTGCTCCATGCTGCTACAAAGTCCTTAACGAACTTTTCTTTGCCATCGTTTTCCGCATACACTTCGGCAATGGCGCGCAGTTCGGAATTAGAACCGAAAATTAAATCAACAGTCGATGCGGTCCATTTTAGTTTACCGGATTTGCGGTCATGACCTTCGTATATACCATCCGACTTTTTAGACTTGCTCCATTTAGTCGACATATCGAGTAGGTTGACGAAAAAGTCGTTGCTCAGTGTACCGGTTTTTTTGGTGAACACGCCATGTTTGCTTCCTCCAGTATTGGCGTCGAGCACTCTCATACCGCCCACCAGTACGGTCATTTCTGGTACCGTCAGAGTCAGCAGGCTGGCACGGTCAACTAAAGCTTCAGCAGGGGCATAATAACTGTCTTTGCTGAAGTAGTTTCGAAAACCATCGGCTTTTGGCTCAAGTACTGCAAATGACTTAACATCGGTTTGCTGTTGCGTGGCGTCGGAGCGACCGGGTGCAAAAGGAACCTTAATCGCATAACCCGCTTTTTTGGCAGCTTGTTCGACTGCGGCAGAACCACCTAGAACAATCACATCAGCGAGCGATACTTTTTTGCCACCTTTTAACGACTTGTTAAAGTTTTTCTGCACTTTCTCAAGTGTTTTTATTGCTTTGCCAAGTTCTTTAGGGTTGTTAACAGCCCACTCTTTTTGCGGTGCCAGACGAACACGAGAACCGTTCGCACCACCACGCATATCGCTTCCACGATAGGAGGCTGCAGAGGCCCATGCCATTCGCACCAGCTCGGCGCTGGAAAGACCAGAGTTAAGAACTTTCTTTTTCAGATTGGCAATGTCTTTATTGTCGATAAGTTTGTGGTCGACTGCTGGAATATGATCCTGCCACATTAATACCTCATCAGGAATTTCATTTCCAACATAACGTGCCCGTGGTCCCATGTCGCGATGCGTCAGTTTGAACCACGCTTTACCAAAAGCGAGATCAAATGCTTTCGGGTTTTTCAGAAAGCGTTCAGAAATTTTACGGAAAGCAGGGTCCTCTTTTAGTGCTATGTCCGTTGTGAACATGATCGGTGCATGCCGTTTTTTGGGAATATGTGCGTCCGGTACCAGGGTTGCGGCATTTTTATCCGTTGGAATCCATTGCGTTGCACCGGCTGGGCTCTTGGTTTTTTTCCAATCGAACCTGAGCAGATTATCCAGATAGAGAATAGACCATGCTGTCGGTGTCGAGGTCCAGGCACCTTCCAAACCACTGGTGATAGTGTCTTCGGCATTACCTTTTCCGCACTTACTAGTCCAGCCAAATCCCTGTTCTTCAATCGCGGCTGCTGCAGGCTCCGGTCCAGTACAGTCCTTGGGATTTTTGGCACCGTGTGCTTTACCAAGCGTGTGGCCACCGGCAATAAGTGCGACAATTTCTTCATCGTTCATGGCCATACGACCAAAGGATAGGCGTATATCTTGTGCTGCTGATATAGGATCATGGTTGCCGCCAGGGCCTTCAGGGTTAACGTAAATCAAGCCCATCTGTACTGCAGCCAGATCACCTTTCAATTTCCCATTCTTAGTACGGCGCTCATCGCCCAAAAATTCCTTTTCTGGTCCCCAATAGACTAAATCAGGCTCCCAGTCATCTTCACGACCACCGGCAAAACCAAAGGTTTCAAAGCCCATTGATTCCAGCGCAACATTACCGGTCAGCACCATCAAATCGGCCCATGATAATTTGCGACCATATTTTTGCTTGATCGGCCATAATAAACGACGGGCTTTGTCGAGATTGGCGTTATCGGGCCAGCTGTTCAATGGGTCGAAGCGCTGTTGTCCGCCACCGGCACCACCACGGCCATCACCAACACGATAGGTACCTGCACTATGCCAGGCCATACGAATCATAAAGGGGCCATAGTGACCATAATCGGCTGGCCACCAGTCTTGTGAGGTGGTCAGTGCTTTTTCGATGTCTTTTTTTACTTCGGCTAGATTTAAGGTTTTAAATTCTTCAGCGTAGTTAAATTTGGCGCCATAAGGGTTTGATTCAATGTCGTGTGTTCTTAGTGGATTGAGATTGAGTTGCTTGGGCCACCAAAATTGGTTTGTTTTGGCTTCGCCTGAAGCGAAGGCCGTACCTGTCGGTGCAAGCGTAGCGGCGGTTAGTATCGCAGCGGCAAGCATGGATAGTGGTTTTTTGTTCATAAGAAGCGTCCTCCAGTTTTAATATCTTATCATTCGCTATTACTTATAGGCTTGCTACTAAGAAAAGGACATCAGAAAAAATAGAATGATGTGTTCTAAAAATATGAATTGGGTTATTGCTGATATTCAGTAATATAGAACATTGTTAAATAAAAAAGGCCGTCTGGTGCGTAGAATATAACGGTAATGACATACGGGTAGGGCGCAACGTAATTTAAACCCTGGAGGCACGCTAATTTCAGGTCAATATCATGCTCCCGGTAGCGTTTTTTTGCAGACTTCAACCAATGCCTCGATACTGGATAAACGGGTGTAATTTGGGCGAAAAATAAAGGCAATGCGCCTGTGAGGACCTGGCTCGTCCAGATGGACGACGGATAGCTTCTTATTATCACTGATGAGCTGTTTTTTAGCCATAGCTGGAATCAGAGTAGTTCCAAGATTACCTTGTACCATTTGAATCAATGTGGTCAGGCTGGTTGCACCGAAACCGTGGTTAGCTGTTTGCTCAGATAGCTTACAAATCTCAAGTATGTGATCTTTAAGACAGTGGCCGTCCTTCAGTAGCATTAGTTTGTTCTGGTTGATCTCATCAATGCTGATTTCCTTTTGTTGTGCGTGTTCATTGTCTTTCAGGGTGACCCAGTAAAAATCCTCCTGCCAGAACTCCAGTGTGAGTAAGCCTTCGCAAGGATATGGCAAGGCAAGGATGGCAGTATCAATTTTCCCTTTTCGCACCAGGTCAACCAGAACCTGGGATTGTTCTTCAACGACATTGATTTGGGCCTGGGGAAACTGCTCGTTTAAGACTGGAAAGATTGCAGGTATCAAAAAGGGGGCAATGGTGGGTATCACACCGACAGTGATAGGAAAGCTCAAGGGCGCTTTCTGGCTGTCAGCGAGATGTTTCAGGTCTTCAACTTGCATCATGATATTTTGTGCCTGGTTTAATACTTCTTTGCCAATTGGCGTAATCAGCACTTTCTTGTTATCTCGCTCGAAAATTTGCAGCCCCAGCTGCTTTTCCAGTTCAGTCAGTGCTGTGCTCAGTGCAGATTGACTGATATGGCAAAGTTCAGCTGCTTTCTTGAAGTGAAGGGTTTTCTCGACGGCTAATGCGTAAGTTAACTGCTTGATTGAAATCATGATAAGGCCTTGAAATTTGTTCTTCAGTATTTTGGATTGTAACCATAGGACTGTTCTAATTTATAGATATAATGCCCGATTTTAAAATAAATCACACTTTGACAAACAACTTAAGAAACCCAAACCATAGTTAACCGGATAGTTAACCGTAGTTAACCGGACACCCATCATAAGAAAATAGGATAACTTGTTGTTATTTATAATTTGTTTTGTATTTATTAAAGTTAACCGGACACCTATCCTAAGTAAACAGGGTAACGTTTTGTTATTTATCTATTATTTTGGATTTATTAAGATGGGTGTCCGGCTAATTACGGCTAATTGATTAAGTTTATTGCTAAATAGTCACCACACGTATTAGGTTAGTCCCTCCCGCCCTGGAACTATAACCATGGGCAACAATAACATTATCGCCATCCTGTGCGAGGCCT
>JGI24023J19991_10002797_pt1 | contig 12509 bp, 11 predicted proteins | sample Cruoilmetagenom1_FD_19991 | JGI IMG/M metagenome (IMG submission 19991)
CCAGAGGTCCGATTTCAGTGCGGATCAAATAAGAATCCGTGCGCCATTTTTCACTACTGTGGACTTCAAGCATACCTTCCATAAAGGTATACCACTCTTGCCGCAGACTTTTAATTTGATCCAGGGCATCGGCCTGTTCGAAGCTAAGCATATCTGATTTTTTTTCGATTTTTTCTAGCTGTTTTTCAAATCCTTCACGATAGAGCTTTATATTTCCAAGCTGTGAATCGCTACGAAACGCCATGTAGGCACGGGTCGCAATGATCAAGTTCATCCAGTTCTGGCGTAGTTTGGTGAAATCAAAAAAAAGCTTGCGCCGTTTGTTGTTGGCCTTTTCTTCTGCTTCAATCGAGATAAGCGCGGCGAGGTTTTGCTGAATACCCAGCGCCAACGGATTCATATTAGCAGCCGATATACTGATACCGGGCTGGTTTTTGGCAAAGTCTGTGGCCAGCTCCAACATTTGTTGCCGATATGATTTGTAGGTTTCGATATCCTGGCTAAACTGTTGCACCAGTGTATTGGTCTTGTCATCATCTCTGACAATGTCCATGGCCTTCAACCGAGTCAATAATTCATCGATATGGGCCAGGGCCGAGTCAAACTGCTTTTTGTCTTCCTCATTTTTACCCAACAAATAAAAACCCAGTGCGGCATTGGCCTTGTTGAGGTTTTCAGATAATTCCAGAGAAGCGAGGGCAAGTGGCTGACTTTCTTCTACGACAGAAGAAAAACGTGATTGAGCGATTTGCAGGCTGGTGATGGCCGACAGGGAGACAACACCCAATATCACCAGCAGGGTGCCTGTGCTCAACCATAGCTTGTGACTGACTTTGAGTTGGGCAAAAACTTTTAAGATGTTGAATTTATGCAATATATTCATGTATCAACCTGACATGCCAGAATCTCCTGTTCCAGTAATAAATAGCGACACTTTAGATATATTCTTTAATAAGTAGGGATATTGTGCCTAAAGGCACACCATATATTGGTTTAGCCACGCTTCCAGGGGGCATTAAGTGGACAAGCCCTGTAATCAGCCTAGATCCACACCCAGGCGATGGGCCACTTCTTCATAGGCCTCCACCACGCCTCCCAGGCCCTGGCGAAAGCGGTCCTTATCGAGTTTTTCGCGGGTCTTGGCGTCCCATAAACGGCAGCCATCCGGACTGAATTCATCCCCGAGGAGGATCTCTCCCTGGTAACGGCCAAATTCCAGTTTATAGTCCACCAAAAGCAGGCCAGCTTGTTTGAATAATACAGTCAGGACATCATTGACCTTGAAGGTCAGTTCCTTCATTTTCGCCACCTCTGCATCGGAGGCCCAGTTGAAGGATCGAATATGATACTCATTAATCATGGGATCATGCAGGGCATCATTTTTAAGAAAAAATTCAAAGGTCGGCGGGTTCAATTCCATACCATCCTCGAGACCCAGCCGCCTGACAATACTGCCCGAGGCAATATTACGCACTACACATTCCACCGGGATCATATCCAGTCTTTTAACCAGCACCTCGTCATCGCTGAGTAATTTTTCAAACTGGGTGGGAATACCGGTCTGTTCCAGCTTTTGCATAATAAAGGCATTAAAGCGGTTGTTGACCATGCCTTTGCGATCCAGCTGTTCGATCTTTTCACCATCGAAGGCCGACGTGTCATTGCGAAAATGCAGGATCAGTTTGTCCGGATCGTCGGTGCTGTAAACGGTTTTGGCCTTGCCTTTTATCAGAACATCTTTTTTATTCATAGTCTGTATCTTCTATTATAAACACAAAGGATCAAACTTTTTGCCAAGCAAGACCTTCATCCTGATCCGCAAACTGAACCCAGTCCGGATCGCAGTCCAGGGTATCACTCAGGGCATATCGAGCCAGGGCCTGTGTATTGTTTTTTTCACTCAAATGCATGGCAACCAGCTGGCTTAACATGGAGGTATCAATCCGCTGCAGAAACTCAGCGGCCTGTATATTGCTTAAATGGCCAAACTGACCGGCAACACGCTCCTTGAGTCTTTGTGGATACAGGCTGTCCCAAAGCATATCCCGATCATGATTGCATTCAAGCATCAGGCCATCACAGCCGGAAATAAGTTGTTCCATATGCGCCGTAGTACTTCCTGCATCGGTCAGAATCGCGAGCCGTTTATTACCATCGGTAAAACAAAACTGACAAGGCTCTCTCGCATCATGCGGAACAGGAAAAGACTGTATTTGTAAATCACCCAGGTCAAAAATCTGTTCGGCATTCAGCTTGATGAATTCTGCCAGCTTGCCAAACCTGGCGTTTGTTGCTGTACCACGGGTAGCCCAAACCGGTATGTCATATTTTCTGGCAAATGCGCCCACACCCTTGCTGTGATCAGAATGCTCATGCGTTACTAATACAGCTGTAATCGAATCGCCTTTGCAATCCAGTCGTGCCAGCCTGGCCTCGGTCTCTTTAACAGAGAAGCCACAGTCCACCATCAGGCAAGTCTTGCCGGACTTGACCAAAGTCGCATTGCCACGGCTGCCACTGCCAAGGACTGCAAATTGCAAAATTTAGTTCCCGGACTTAGCTGATGTGCGCCTGTATCTGGCGCAGAATTTTCTCTGCTACCTTGCCATCTAGCGCCGAACTTGCCCTGTTACGAATGGTAACATGGGTTTCCTTGCCTCGTTCAATGATACTCAATAAGAAATTACTGGGTAACTCCGTTTGTTCCTTGTTGAACAAGCGTTCAAACCAGGTCTTTTCTTCCTTGGTTTCAAATTTTTCCGGCAAACTTATGTAATAAACACCGGCAGAACGATTACGGTCCTCAACCACAAAGCCCATTCGATCGAGCGCCAGTCCAATGCGACGCCAGGTGCGGGGGAAATTTTCTTTAACTTGCAGCGCCGGACCCTTGTCTTGTTGAATAATTTTGGCAACCTTTTTATTGCTGTAAACGCTCAGTTCATCATCTACTGCATCTTCACCCAGGCCAATATAGACCATGAAGTTTTGTAGCATTTCGATCTCCAATTCCGGATCAGACGGCCGTGCAATCCACAGCGTCTTTTTGGTTTCATCCTCATACATGGTGATCGGGTCTTCATCCTCATCCCAGGTATCTTCATTGATTACATCCCTGGCAATCCTGGCGCCCTTGTGTCGGATGAACAGGCGGGTATGTTTCTTGTCTTTACCGCGCTCAAGTCGTAATCGGTATTTGTCCATATAGACGCCCTGCTCACCGGAGGTCATGGTCACCATCCAACTGGCACCATCCTCATTCTCACGCCAACTGGTATCGATTGTCCCGGTCGACTGATTGGCATATTTGATCTCAAAACCGGTTCTACCGACAAACCCCCTGATGGCAGGCCATAACTCTTTCGCCGTCATATTAATATCGAGCCAGAAGACATTTCCATCGCGTTCAAACTTGATATCCTTGCCCAGTTCCGGCAGCACTTCCTTTTGCTGGTTCTCGGCACTGCTATAACCCGAGTAGGTTGTTTGTTGCGAGCTGATTCCGGGGATAGCAAATTCAGGGTTGCTGACAGGTTGTGACAGGTTGGGCGGAATCTCCAGCGCGGCTGTTCCCCGACTGGCTTGATAGGTATCATCCGGTGAGGATGAGCAACCGGCAAAAGCCAGCAAAGCTATTAGACTAGCGAATAATCGGATGTACATATTTTTTTTCATACAAATCACAAATAATAATTTTAAATAACACCGGCCTGTTTCATGGCCTGACGAACGATCTCATGCTGTTGTTCTGAAAGAACGGTCAGCGGTAAACGGATACCCTGAGGGATCAGTCCCATTTCATACAGGGCCCACTTCACAGGAATCGGATTGGCTTCAACAAATAGTTTGGTATGCAGGCCCATCAGCTTGTCATTGATCGGCGCCGCCTTGTCACGATCACCGGCCATCGCCGCCACACACATCTCATGCATGGCACGCGGGGCAACATTGGATGTCACCGAGATCACCCCATGCCCGCCAGCCAGCATACATTCCATGCCGGTGGCATCATCACCACTATACAGGGCGAACGCCTTGCCGCATTGTTGCAAAATCGCTTTGGCGCGATCGATGTCGCCGGTGGCCTCCTTGATACCGACAATGTTGGCAATAGATGACAGGCGTACAACCGTCTCGGTCTGCATATCCACCGCCGTCCGTCCCGGGACGTTATAGAGGATCTGCGGAATATCGACCGCCTCTGCCACGGCCTTGTAGTGCAAATAGAGGCCTTGCTGGGTCGGCTTGTTATAGTAAGGTGTCACCAACAGGCAGGCATCGGCGCCGACCTGTTTGGCGCAACGGGTCAGGGCGATGGCCTCCCGGGTGGAATTGGAGCCTGTCCCGGCAATCACCAAAATACGCCCGTCCACCATTTCGACCATCCGGCGGACAACCTCGCAATGCTCCTGCTCATCCAGCGTGGCGGACTCGCCTGTGGTGCCCACGGCCACGATGCCATCGGTACCATTTTCTATATGAAATTCAATCAGTTGGGCCAAACTTTTGGTATCAACCGAACCATCTTCCTGCATTGGGGTTACCAATGCCACCAAGCTGCCCTGAATCATGCAAGCCTCACACCCGAATAAAAGCGACATGGTACTGTCGGGATGGACGCCTGACAAGCGCTATCCACACCACCGACCCGCCAATTTGACTCCTGTATTGCCCGCAGGTTCACTGATTCAGTATAGTAGGCTCAAGCAATCGGCCAATTGGGAAAATACCGCGACAAATGACTTGTCGAGCGAGTCAGGATTAATGATATTGGTCTTGTGTGCTGGGCGTTACAACAGCACACTTACTGACAGTCCGTAGAGAAACTTTAATCAAACAAAAGAAGTAGAAATCATGAATAGCTCCCTCGTCATCACCGCACTCGGTACAGACCAACCCGGTCTCATCGCCAGGCTCAGCCACGCCATCAATGAAAATGACTGCAATATCGAAGACAGCCGCATGAGTGTGCTGGGGGGTGAATTTGCCATCCTCATGCAACTCTCCGGCAGTTGGGACAAACTGGCCAAACTGGAAGCCACCCTTGAAAAGTTACAGGAATCCACCGGCCTGACCATCGTTTGTAAACGAACCGAGGGGCGTAAGCCGGAACAGGGTAAAATACCCTATACCATCGAAGTGGTCTCCATCGATCACCCTGGCATTGTTTATCAACTGGCCGAGTTTTTCTCGACACGCGCGATCAATGTCTATGACATGACCACCAGCTCCCAGGCCGCCGCCCACACCGGCACGCCGATATTTACATTAAACATGGCAGTTGAAATCCCGGCGGATACCCACATTGCCTCATTACGTGACGAGTTTATCGACTTTTGTGAGCAACTCAATCTGGATGCCGTACTGGAGCCTTATAAGGCATGATCTGAAATTACTGGAGAACCAATGACCCGCGTAACCAATAAATAAAAAAGTCCCCAACTTTTCTTTACCAGCGACGGGTGAACAAACCATCTCGCTCAGCAAGTTAAAGGGATCCCATGTTGTCATTTATTTTTACCCCAGGGACAGTACACCGGGTTGCACACGGGAGGGGCAGGATTTCCGGGATGCCCAGGCAAAATTCAAGAGGCAGAATACCATCATCCTTGGCGTGTCTCGCGACGGCCTGAAATCACATGAAAACTTCAAAGCCAAACAGGGTTTCAAATTTGAGCTATTATCAGATAGTGAGGAAGCACTTTGTAATTTGTTCGATGTTATCAAGATGAAAAACATGTACGGTAAAAAGGTACGTGGCATCGAGCGCAGCACCTTCCTGTTGGATGACAAGGGTATCTTATGCCAGGAATGGCGCAAGGTGAAAGTCGACGGCCATGTGGATGAAGTTCTGGATGCCGTCAAAATACTGAATAAAAAATAGGCTATAAATACTCCTATATGAATGCAAAACAGATCTCCAACCAACGACTGTTCATCCTCGACACCAATGTCTTGATTCACGACCCCTCTGCCCTTTTTCGCTTTCAGGAACACGACATCTTCCTGCCCATGATGGTGCTGGAAGAGCTGGATAATAATAAAACCGGTCGTTCCGAAGTGGCGCGCAATGCCCGCCAGGCCAGCCGCTTCCTGGATGAACTGGTGAGTGATGCCAAGGTCGATGAAATCGAACAAGGCATTCCACTGCAACTCAGCAACCTCAATAGTGAAGAACATTGTGGCCGCCTGTTTTTCCAGACCGCTCCTTTGCACAAGACCTGCCGGAATACTTGCCAGGTAATAAGGCCGACAATAACATCCTTGGCACCGCCGTGGCCCTGCAGGGCAAGCTGCCCGACACCAAGATCATCATGGTCTCCAAGGATATTAACCTGCGTATCAAGGCCACGGCACTGGGGATCTCGGCTGAGGACTATCACAACGACAAGGTGTTGGATGACACCGACCTGTTGTTCAAGGGTCATCATGAACTGGAAGACGGTTTCTGGGACAATCACGGCAAACAAATGGACTCCTGGATCGAGGAGGGCCGGACCTTTTACCGCATCACAGGGCCGGATGTGGAAAACTGGTCACCCAATCAATTCCTGCATAGCAAGGACGAAAGTGGTTTCTCTGCCGTGGTCAGGAATGTCGATGATACGGATGATAAAAATGAGGCCATCATCGAACCCTGCGTGACTATAGCTCGCCCACTCACAAGGTCTGGGGTATTAATGCCCGCAACCGTGAACAAAACTATGCCCTCAACCTGCTGATGGATCCGGAAGTCGATTTTGTCAGCCTGCTCGGCATGGCNGGTTCGGGCAAGACCTTGCTGACACTGGCCGCCGGTCTGGAACAGACTCTGGAACACAAACGCTATCAGGAGATCATCATGACTCGTGTGACGGTCCCGGTAGGTGATGATATTGGTTTTCTGCCCGGTACCGAAGAAGAAAAAATGACGCCCTGGATGGGNGCCCTGATAGACAATCTGGAGGTGCTCGGCCCGACCAACCAAAGCGGTGATTGGGAACGCGCCGCAACCAATGATCTGNTAAGNAAACGCATCAAGGTCCGCTCCATGAGCTTTATGCGTGGCCGGACGTTTTTAAATCGCTANCTCATACTCGATGAAGCCCAGAACATGACCCCGAAGCANCTCAAGACCTTGATCACCCGCGCCGGNCCCGGTACCAAGGTCGTGTGTCTGGGCAATATTTCGCAGATCGACACCCCCTACCTGACCGAGACCACCTCGGGCCTGACCTATGTGGTGGATCGTTTCAAGAATTGGCAACACAGTGGGCATGTCACCCTAATACGCGGTGAGCGTTCCCGTCTGGCGGACTACGCCTCGGATACGCTCTGATCTGAATTCCCATTGGCTGCTTCAGCGGCAGCCAGTTCGGCATGCTCCGGCGCCAGCGCAAAGGCACGCAGGGTGGCCCCCACCAGGGTCGCCAAAGGAATAGCAAAAAACACACCCCAGAAACCCCATAACCCGCCAAACACCAGAATACTGACGATGATCGCCACCGGGTGGACATTGACAACTTCGGAAAACAATAACGGCACCAGTAAATTACCATCCAGTCCCTGAATAATCGCATAAGCCACCATCAGGTAGGCAAATTCGGATGTCCAACCCCATTGTACATAGGCGATAAAGGCCACCGGAATAGTGACCACGGCCGCACCGATATACGGCACCAGTACGGACAAGCCCACCAGTACGGCCAACAAGATGGCGTACTTCAAGCCCATAAAGCCAAACACAACGACACAGACCGAGGCAACAATCATGATCTCCCAAAACTTGCCGCGCACATAGTTACCCAGTTGCAGATCCATTTCCTCCCAGACCTGGGAGGCCATGCGGCGTTCCGGTGGTAAAAACCGCGAGACCCAACCGAGGATGACCCATTTGTCCTTGAGAAAGAAAAAAATCAACATGGGCACCAGGATGAGATACACCAGGATGGTAATCATGTCCGGGATAGACGACAGGGACGAGGTCACCAACTGCTGCCCCATCTGGGCAATTTCAGTATCAATCTTTTCCGCAAACTGGCTGACCTGCTGTTGGGTCAGAAAACCATATTGTGTCAATTGCAGAATAGCGGCCTTGCTCTGGCTTATGTAATTGGGTAACTCACGTACCAATTCCTTTATCTGACTGGAGATCAGCGGCACCATACCGAAGATAATAAACAGGACAAAGGTCATAAAACCGGCAAAGACAACGATCACCGCAGGCAGGCGCCCCATATTACCCTTGTCCTGACAGGCCTTGACAATGTCTTCCAGCAAATAGGCAATCACTATCCCTGCCAGGGCCGGCGCCAGCATATTGCCCATGGTCAGTACAATGGTAAAGCCTACGATCAATATCAGTGCCAACAGCACAGCATGGGGATCGGAAAAATATCGCGTGTACCATTTGGTGATTACATCAAACATGTCTAACCCATTTCTTCACTATGAGCATCATAGTGGCGTTCAAAAATCTGCTCAAGTTCATCGATCACCTCATTGGCTACCCGACCCTGCACAATATGTTGCGCCATCAGGGCCGATGTCTCGGTCAACATTTTATCTTTATCAAGCATGGGATAGCTGGCCGACAGGCGTTTGATTGCGGCAATAACCGATTCTTCAACGGGTCGTTCAATTTTATTAACCGTCAGGGATTCTTCTGACCCGGCAGGTTCGCTACGCGCAGCCAGAAACTCGGCAAAACTCGACAAGGCCCGGGCATCCTCTGCGGAAAGTTTACGAAAATGATTGAGCAGCTTTTGTTCTGATTGCTTCATGTCAACCAATCCCTAAAAGGCTATCGGTCATAAAACATTGTAATTGAGCGAAATCTCATCGTTCTTGTGTTCTTCGCAATAATTGCGTGCAAAGCTTAACAGTTCTTCCATGGCGCGAACGCGGAATTTCTGTTTTTGATGCACAAAAGAGAAAGGACGGTTAATAGGCGGGTCAAGGTTGATGGCAACCAGTGAACCGAGTTTCAGTTCCTTGCTGATGGTCGCACGCGACAGGATAGAAACCCCCATACCGGCCTCAACGGCACCCTTGATTGCCTCCAGGCTACCCAGTTCCATGGCGACGTTCAGATCACGTGTATTCAGGCCTTCACCATTCATGTGTTCGATCATGACTTCACGAGTACCGGAACCCTCTTCACGACAGATAAAGGGATGCTGGATGAGCGCTTCCAGCGTAATCGTTTTTTCCTTTGCCAGTTGATGGCTGGGTGGCACGATCACCACCAGTTGATCCATACGACATTTGTCTACTACCAGGTTCTTGTTGTTCACCGGCGCCTCGACGATTCCCAGGTCGATGGTATTATTTTCCACCATAGAAACAATGCCATCGGTATTGGCTACCTTGAGGCGAATGGTCACTTCCGGGTTTTTATCCTTGAAGTCACCCAGCAAGGCCGGCAGCATGTATTCCGCCACCGTGGTACTGGCGCCGAGAATCAGGACACCGCTAATATCACCGGTCAGTTCACGCACCGCGTTGTCCATTTCCGCATACAGTTCAAAGATACGATCGGCGCATTCATAAACACGCTTACCGGCATCGGTCAGGCTGATGCGATTATGGGTTCGATCAAACAGACGGGTGTTGAACTGTTCTTCCAATTGGCGGACCTGGAAGGTCACGGCAGGCTGGGTCATGTGAAGTTCTTCGGCTGCCTTGGTGAAACTCAATAAACGGGCAACGGTTTGAAATACCTGTAATCTGCGATCGGCCATATTTGAACTACTTAATTAGTGGTTAATAATCTGTTTCTATATGTGCATTTACAAAACTAGGGATAATATTACCAAGTATTGATACAAACGGGAATAGATCGCGGGAATTTGCAGCAGATAATGGCCAGTAGCCCTGGCGTTTCGGAGGCGCGATTGTAGCGGACTGCACCCCGAAACACCAGACAGGCGTCGTCAGTCTTTTGTCCCCAGGCTTTTTTGCATCACGGCGTAATACATCACCGGAATCACCACCAGGGTCAGGACAGTCGATACCAAGATACCGAAGATGAGAGCCAGGGCCAGACCATTGAAGATCGGATCATCGAGAATGAACAAGGCCCCTAGCATGGCCGCCAGGCCGGTCAGTGCAATGGGTTTGGCCCGTACGGCGCCGGAACGAATCACGGCCTTTTCGAAACTCATGCCTTCTTCCAGTTGCTGGTTGATAAAGTCCACCAGCAAAATGGAGTTACGCACAATGATCCCCGCCAGGGCAATCATGCCGATCATGGAGGTCGCCGTGAATTGCGAACCAAACAGGGCATGGCCCGGCATGACACCGATGATAGTCAGGGGGATCGGTGCCATGATTACAATCGGCACCAGATAGGAACGGAATTGCGCCACGACCAAGAGGTAGATCATGATCAAACCAATGCCATAGGCAATGCCCATATCGCGGAAGGTCTCGTAAGTGACCTGCCATTCCCCATCCCACTTCAGGCTGTATTCATAGGGATTATCCGGCGGTGATATCAGGAACTGACTAACAGGACGATCGTGGGCCACCGGGGTATCACCGAGTGTGCCGAGGATATCGAACATACCATACAGGGGGCTATCCAGATCGCCGGCCATATCACCGGTAACAAACACCACGGGCAACATATCCTTATGGTAAATCGCCTGCTCACGGCGGGTTTCGATGCGTTTGACAATATCGCCCAGCGGCACCAGGTGTCCTGATACACTGCGAAGATGCAAGCGCAGCACATCATCGATCCGTGACTTTTCAGCGACCGGGTATTCCAGCCGGATAGGCATGGGGTATTTCAGATTACCGGGATGCAGGTAACTGACATCTTCACCACTCAATACCGTGGCTACCGCACGCACCGCCTCCTGGGGGGAAACACCCAACAGGGCGGCCTTTTGTTGATCGATCCGCAAGATGAGTTTTGCCGTGTCGGCCTCGAGGCTGTCATCCACATCGACAATGTCAACGGTCTTTTCAAACACCGAGCGGATCTGTTGGGCCACCTTCAACTGCCCGGCATAATTGGCGCCATAGATCTCGGCCACCAGGGGCGACATCACCGGTGGACCTGGCGGGACCTCAACCACTTTGACATTGGCGCTTAAGCGCCGTCCGATTTCCTGCAAGGGTTCGCGTATACTCAGCGCGATATCGTGGCTCTTGCGCTGCCGCTTGGCCTTGTCGGCCAGATTGACCTGGATATCACCCAGATTCGCGCCCTGACGTAAATAATATTGTCTGACCAGACCGTTGAAATTAATTGGCGCCGAACCACCGGCATAGACCTGATAGTCCGTCACTTCCGGCACGGTCGAGAGATAACGGCCCAGTTCCCCCAGCACACGGGTGGTCTGCTCCAGCGGGGTGCCTTCCGGCATGTCCACCACCACCTGGAATTCCGATTTGTTATCAAACGGCAGCATCTTCAGCACCACGAGTTTCACCACGACAAGACCGACCGAAACCACGATCAAACCAATTATGACCAGCAACAATTTACGACGACGCTTTCTGCCCTCTTCTCCGACCAGAAACGGGCCGACGATCTTTTCAAACAAGGGCAGCAAACCTTCATCCCCGGCCGTTAATTGTTTACTGGTCTCAACATACCCTTTAATGCGCACAACAAAGGCATCCAGTCCGGGATGGGCTTTCTGATAGCCTGCAATACGCATTGTCAGGCCATCCACAACCGGGCGGATTTTTTGCTGGTAATAGGGCTCTAACTTGCCGAACCGGCTTGGTTTGTCTGCAGAAGGAGTCGCAGTGGCATGGTCGTGATGAAGTACCTTATTTGCCAACCAGGGCGTCACGATAAAAGCCACCGCCAGTGAAATCAGCATGCCGATGCTGGCGTTAATGGGGATCGGGCTCATATAAGGCCCCATCAGGCCGGTAACAAAGGCCATGGGTAAGAGTGCAGCGATCACCGTAAAGGTCGCCAGAATAGTCGGGCCTCCCACTTCGTCTACAGCACCGGGGATGGCCTCCAGCAGGTTCTTGTCCCCCATTTGCATATGCCGGTGGATATTTTCCACCACCACAATGGCATCGTCCACCAGGATACCGATGGAGAAAATCAGCGCAAACAGGGAAACACGATTGAGGGTGAAACCCCAGGCCCAGGAGGCAAACAGGGTCATGGCCAGGGTGACCACCACAGCCACCCCGACAATGAAGGCCTCGCGCGTGCCCAGCGCCACCATCACCAGCAGCACCACAAAGGTGGTGGCAAAGATCAATTTGCCAATGAGTTGTTTGGCTTTGGCATCGGCGGTCGCACCATAATTTCGCGTGATGGTGACATTGATACCCTCGGGAATGGCAATGCCCTTTAGTTGTTCGATGCGTTCGGTAATCTGTGCGGCGATATCCACCGCATTACTGCCCGGTTGTTTGGCAATGGCAATCGTCACTGCCGGGTATTCACCCCTGCTGCTGATGCCTTTATGCCCGGCAAGCGGACCGGTGCCAAACCAGGCATATTGCTCCGGTTGATCCGGGCCGCGACGGATCGTCGCCACATCCCG
>JGI24023J19991_10002798_pt1 | contig 12505 bp, 12 predicted proteins | sample Cruoilmetagenom1_FD_19991 | JGI IMG/M metagenome (IMG submission 19991)
TACCTGCGCTAAATTAAAAATTACTCCAGTAAGGTTAGGGGTTACGTTTAGCGCAAAGCTCAGAACTCCGCCGCTCGCCAAAGCTCCTACATTACATGTAACCACCCCTGACATTTCTGTACACCCCGGGGCTGAGTCAAAAGTAACGCTTGGCGGGAGGGTGTCCGTTACTACTACCCCTGTTGCGTCGTCAGGTCCAAGGTTAGCTATAAAGAGGTTATAGGTGAGTGGTGTGCCTACTACAACAGGATCAGGAGTATCTGATTTAATAATCAGAAGCTCTGATGTTTCTGTAGGTACGGGAGCACTTATTATCTGGGTTATTATTTCCGTGTGATTGTCGTCGGGATTTACATCAGGGAAATTAGATGTTACTTCTGCAACATTGAGTATGGCACCCGCGGTGCTCGGAGCGGTAACGAGAATATCTACCTGGACTATATCGCCTTCTCCCATTGTTCCTATATCACATGTAACTACTCCGGCTGCCTGCATACAGCTTCCCTGGGTGGATGTGGCTGATACGAACATAACGTCGGAGGGCAGGGTGTCACTCAGAGTGACCCCTGAAGTACCTATCCCCTTTCCTAAATTCACTACAAAAACTGAATAGGTAAGATTTTCTCCCACAACCACAGGATCTGGAAAGCCGGACTTTACTACCGAGAGGTCGGGAGTGGGGTTGGGACCTATGAACTTGCCGAAAGCATTAGGCCCCCACGATACATTACCCACGCTAATAGTATCCACTACCGTATTGGTCACAGTGTCTATTACAGAGACAGTGCCCGGTCCCTGATTGGCTACATAAACAAAATTCCCGTCAGGGGTTACATCTACGCCCTGGGGTAAAGTTTGTACGCTTATAGTATCAATTACCATGTTGTCAGAAGTTCTTATTACCGAGACGGTGTCGCTTGCAGAATTAGTTGCATAGACTAAATTCCCGTCAGGCGTTACAGCCACGCCTCTAGGCTGCGTCCCTACGGTCACAGTTGCTGCTACCGTATTTGTAGAAGTGTCGATTACTGAAACACTGCCTGGACCAAGTCCGTTATTGGCCGTATAAACACGGCTTCCATCCAGGCTTACCGCCACGCCGGCAGGCCCCGGTCCTACAGCCACGGTGTCCACTACCGTATTTGTAGAAGTGGCTATTACAGAGACAGTGCTGCTGGAGAAATTAGTTACATAGACAAAATTCCCGTCAGGGCTTGCTGCTGCGCCGGTAGGCGCCGCCTGTACAGCTATAGGGGAGCCGACTACGGTATTGGTAGATGTGTCTATTACCGATACGTTATTATCGCTTTGATTAGCCACATAGACAAAGTTCCCGTCAGGCGTTACAGCTATGCCTCCGGGCCCGGAGCCTACAGCCACAGTGGCTGTTACAGTATTGGTTGAAGCGTCTATTACAGAGACGCTGGCACTTCCACCATTAGCCGCATAAACAAAACCACCGTCAGGTGTTATCGCTATGCTATTAGGAAAATTCTCTACTGGAATTGCTGAGCCGACCAGGGTATTGGTCGCAGTATTTATCACCGAGACGTTATGGCCGTCTTGATTCGTAATATAAGCGAAAGGCTGAGCTAACGTCGCACCCGTCCATAATATAGTTAGAATTAATGTAGTTAGAGCTAATCTCATCGTTCCCTCCTCTCCTTTGAAACAATATGTTTTCAACTAACTTAATGCCCCAATTAAGATATAACATCATGACCCATTTGTCATGTTGTACTGCCTCCCCTTTGAAGTATTTAAGTTGTAGTGTTTTTAGACTTTAAGCAGTTACTTTTCTTCTTCTCATAACCATAAGTCCTACTATCCCTAACACACCCGCCATCGTAATTAATCCCCACTCGTTGAGTGTAGGCACTATAGGCGGAGGCGGGGGTGGCGGTAGTGGCGGCGGAACAATAAAAATGCCATAAGCGAACGGAAAGGTTCCTACGCCCACAGTGTCCACCACCGTGTTGGTAGAGGTGTCTATGACGGATACATTATGTGAAGCAAAATTAGCTACATAAATAAACTTGCCGTCCGGGGTAATCGCCATACCCCCTGGTACATTGCCTACATTTATAGTATTAACTACAGTGTTGGTAAAGGTATCTATGACGGATATNTTGTTTGAACCGGCATTAGTCACATAGACAAACTCACCGTCCGGCGTTACCACTGCCCCTGNAGGTTCGCTTCCCACATCCACAGTGGCTACAACAGTCTTTGTAGAGGTCCTTATCACCGATACGTTATTTGGAATAGTATTGGTTACATAAACAAACCTGCCGTCCGGCGTCACCGCTGCAGCAAGCGGATTCGTTCCCACAGGCACAGTTCTGACTGCCGTTCTGTTAAGGGCGTTTATGACGGATATATTATTTGAGAATTCGTTAACCACATAAACAAACCTGCTGTCCGGCGTTACCACTACGACCCGTGAGCCCTTTCCTACGCCCACAGTGTCTACTACCGTGTTGGTAGAGGTTTTTATGACTGATAGGATTTCTGAAGTGTCATTAGAAACATATGCAAACTTACCGTCCGGTGATACCGCTACGCCTAAGGGGCCGGTTCCCACATCTATGGTAGTAACCACTGGTAGTAACCACGGTATTTGTAGAGGTGTCTATTACCGATACGTTATCAGAGCTGAAGTTAGTCACATAAGCGAACTTGCCGTCCGGCGTCACCGCTGCGCTAATCGGTTCCACCCCTACATTTACGGTAGTTGCTACGGTATTTGTAGAGGTGTCTATTACGGATACATTGTTGGTACCGGAGTTTGCGATATAGGCAAACGGCTGCGCGAACCCTGTAGCAGAAAAGGTAAAAAGAACAGTTAACATGAAAGCAAGCGTCTTAATCATTATCTCCATCCTCCAGAATTTGGGAATTATTTAAATATACTGTATGTAAAGAGAATAAGTCAATTTGTACTGCTCCCGCTCCTTATGCCCTTTACAAAGTATTTTATTAGCTTAATTCTACTAGGTTCTTAATGGGGAGCAGTATATTCATTACACCGTATGTTTTAAATTATTCAAAGGTCTGGATTTTATAAAGACCATGGTAGATACCGCTTTCAGCCATGAGCTCTTGGTGTGTGCCCAGCTCTGCTAACTTTCCCTCATCAAATACTGCTATTTTATCGAATCCACTTATTGAGGGCACTCTGCTTGATATTGCCAGAAGTGTGCTGCCCTTCATCTCTCTTCGTAAATTTTTCAATACAAGGCTTTCGGTTTTAAGGTCTAGAGACGAAAACACATCATCTAGAATCAATACTTTGGGTTTTAGCAGAATAGCGCGTGCAAGTGCCAACCTTTGCCTCTGACCTCCTGAAAGACTTAGCCCCCTCTCGCCTACTCTTGCTTTAAAACCCCCCGGGAATTTCATTATCTCATCATATATCTCGGCAACCTTGGCTGAATTCTCAATTTGTTCGTCTGTGATTTCAGGATTCATAAAGGAGATATTGTCCTCTATAGTCCCACTGAAAACAGTTGTTTCCTGAGGCACATAAATAACACCATGTCTGAGGCTATCCCGTTTAATGGTTTTTACATCCAAATTGTCAATATAGATTGAACCATCAGGCGGTTCTTGTATTCTGGATAATAAGTGGAACAATGTGGTCTTTCCTGATCCTGTCGCACCTGTAATTCCTAGGGCTTGTCCAATTGGTATCTTTAAAGAAACATCGTTAAGCACAGTATTTCCATTATAGGAAAAAGTTAAATCCCGAAACTCAATATTTCCTTCTATTTCAACCTCTATGGCATTGGGTTCTGATAGAGATTTGGGTTTATTAGCGAGAACAGCATTAATCCTGTTTAATGAAGCATTGCCCCGTTTAATGATGTCGACCGCCCATCCCATTGCCATCATGGGCCATGTAAGCATAGTTAGGTAAACAAGGATGGCTGCGAAACTGCCGAGTGTTATATCAAGGGTTATTGTATCTATACCGCCAAGCCAGAGAAATATCGCTGTTGCTGAAGCCGCAGCAAATGTGATAATAGGCTGATAGACACCCCATATTTTTATTAAGCTCAGATTTTTATCCAAATAGTTATTACTAGACTCTGCAAAGTCTGCTAATTCCTGATCGTGTCTTACTAAAGCTTTTACAACTTTAATTCCCGATATCGATTCTCTTGCACTTTCGGTGAGTTCTGAAAATGCATCCTGCACTTTTTGAAACCTCTGCTCGATCATTTTACCAAACATATATATAACAATGCCAAGAATTGGAAATGGGATGAAGGCATACAAGGTAAGCTGCGGCGAGATGTACAGCATCGCTCCGAAGATAAAGACTAAGAGAAAAATTCCGTCATAAGCTACTAGCACACCCAGACCGCATGCGAATTTGAGAGTCTCAACATCGTTAACAGTGTGAGCCATGAGATCTCCAACCTTTTTTCCTGAAAAGAAATCGAAGTTGAGACTTTGCAGATGAGCAAAGAATTCGTTTCTGAGTGATTGCTCGATTTTCCTTGCAGCACCCATAATGAAATATCTCCAAAAGAACCTAAAGACTGACATAGTTATTGCAATGATAAGCATATAAAGACCATATTTGGAAATGTCGCTTATCGTTGCGTCTTCCAGAGTTAGTGCATCTATAACTCTTTCAATTATGAGCGGAATGGAAAGCTGACAGAAATCCACCACTGACAGTGCAACCAAACCAGCCAGAAAAGAATATTTATATTTTAATAGAAGAGAAAAGAGGGTTTTCTTTTTAGTCATGGATCAGGCATCTAATTTTAGTAGAATTCAATTAGTAATTCAGCACAATTGAGAACCTTTAGTATACCTGAAGGCTATATGTGAAATAATACCCCATCTAGTCTGAAACTAGATGGGGTATATGGTTTTTAGTAGTTTAAGTACTATATGTGAAATGTCAGACAATTAATTATGGCCTGATATTAATAACATTTTTGTTTACTTTAATTACTTCTCCATCAGGAGCATAGTCAGCAGCAAACCAGCCTTCGGTTTGTTCGTTTCCACCAATTCTAGATGCAACGTTAATTTTATCGAGATTCCCGTCAGTTGAAATTTTTTCTCTTACTATAATTGCTCCGATTGGAAACTCTGCTTCGTTTTTTTGAATGGCTTCGAATGCGACCGGGTTTACATATATGGTATCTTTTCCAGGCCAATTTTCCCATTTTAATTTGTAATCTTCTGTCTGGATTAATTCCCATACTTCAGGAGCTACTTTGTCGGGCATGGATGCATCAAATTTCATTTCGGCTTTTTCATGCATCTCTTCAGATTTATCTACAACTTCTTCACCCTGCTTACATCCTAAAAATACGAATGAAACAGATAAAACTAATAAAAGTAATAATCCTGTGCTTCTCATAACTACCTCCGACTTATTTTGATATTAATATTATCATTGAGATTCACCCAATTGCAACAACTAATTCTAACAACTCCTACATCCTTAATAAGAATCTTAAACTCCGATTTCGAAACTATAATCTCTGTGTAAAATCTTTCATCTAGATCATAAGGGGCTTTTCTTAAATACACTTTGTTCCCAAAATAGTTTTTTCTCTCAAACTAAAAAAGTACTTGACAAAGAATTTTAGTTATAATATTATTCAGTGACTGACTAGTCAGTTCAGTAATTGCGTGATGGGATAAATTGGAATAAACAATGGCAAAACCACAAAAACTAATGAACAAGAAAGTCCCCTCAAGTAAAAAGAGGGTTACGAAAACAAGCCGTAAAGAAGAGATAATGAAAGCGGCAGCCGTTCTCTTTTCTCAGAAAAGCTATCATGACGTAACTGTAGACCAGATAGCAGAGCAAGTCGGCGTTGCCAAAGGAACTATCTATCTTTACTTCGAATCTAAAGAAAATTTGTATCTCGGAATTTTAGAGCATACGCACGGGACAATAGAATCAATTCTGGTTAAAGAGATAGAGAAAAATGACCCGGCTCCTCAGAAACTAAAAAAAGTTCTTACTCTCCTCTTCCAGTTCTATTTTCAGAATAGGGACGTGCTAAGGATTTTAACCAGAGACGAAACTCGTCTTATTAGAGAACACTTCGACTTCACGGAGCGTTGGAGACATAGAAGGATCAAACTTTACAGAAAAATTTTAGAAAAAGGTATTAAGGAAGGATCATTTCGACCTGCAAATACTGAGCTTATGGCTCTTATCATCTTTGGATTGGTAGGATCAGTAATGTCTTTTTATCCAACAGATATGACTGCAGGAGAAATAGCGGAGGAGGTATTTTCAATGATTTCTGAGGGTATTATGGTCTCTCAAAAAGAAAGTACCTTAGGGGAGAGAGGTTTATAAGTACATCTTTAGAAGTCATTAATCTATAGGAGGTATTTCAAATGGCAATTTCATATCCATTCAGTTCAAAGATTAGTCATTTTGTTCCGCCAAAACAATGGGCTAGCATGAGAGTAGCTCGGGATTTAGAGAAAAAGACTGGGCAGAAGATTATTCATTTTGAGAAGGGAGATTATCAGGGACCCGATTTTGATACTCCCCAACATGTATTAGACGCAACTGAGCAGGCACTCAGAGACGGTTATGTAAGGTATGATCCAGGACCTGGACTTCCAGAACTTAGAGAAGCTCTTGCAGAAGAAATGACAGGACGCGGAAGGCCAACAAAACCTGAAGAGGTCATTGTTACAGCAGGTGCTAAACATGCTTTGACCATGACTTTATTAACCTTCCTGGAAGAGGGTGACCACGTAATATTCCCTAACCCAGGTTATCCGCCCGATGAAGTATGGGCAAAATATGTAAGGGCTCAGATTGATCATACACCTCTTACCGACCCTGACTGGCAGTTTGACATCGACAAACTCGAGGCAATGATCACACCAAAAACAAAACTGCTTATCATAAATACCCCACAGAGACCAAACGGACATCTAGTTGAAAATCCTGAGGCGATCGCTGAACTTGTTTTTAAAAATCCACAATTAATGGTAATCACAGACGAAATATTTTCACACGTGACATATGATAAGCCACACTTATCAATTTCCAATATCCCAGGAATGGCAGAGAGATCAATTGTAATAGATACGTTCTCAAAAACTTATGCCATGACAGGATGGAGAATTGGTTTTGCAGTTGCTCCAGTTCCTGTTATCGACAAACTCTCAATATTCCTGCAGGACAGTATTACAAACGTTGCAGCTTTTATTCAAAAAGCAGCTTATGTTGCACTAACTGGGCCTCAGGATTGGGTTCATGAAAAGCATGCAATACTGAAACAAAAAAGAGATAGAATGGTTGCAGGCTTAAATGCTGTTCCAGGTGTTAGTTGTGACACCCCTGACGGAGCATTTTATGCTTTCGCCGATATTAGAGGCACAGGTTTAACATCTCAGGAATATACAGATCAATTAGTTGAAAAAGCCGGAGTTGCTGTTGTAGCCGGAACTGCATTTGGAAGCCAGGGTGAAGGATTTATCAGGGTAACCTACGCATGCGCTGACGAAGACATTGATGAAGGTACCAGAAGAATGAAAGAAGCCAACTTAAGCAAATAGGCTTTATATAAAAAAGTAGATATGGGGCAAGCTTTTATCTACCGTTAATTCGCGGTAGATAAAAGCTTAGATCCAAATTTTTAATTAAGAATCGACTATAAATAGGTTATATTAACTATCAACACTATAAATAGGTGATTCGCAATGTTAAAAAACTTCATTTCAAAAAAACTCAGTATTCCGTTATTAGTCCTTGTAATTACCCTTTTATTTTCGACTACGATAATATCGTGTTACAAAGCTCCTGTGACTGGGCGCAACCAATTTATTATTCTTACCCAAGCTCAGGAAAATGAGATGGGGCTTACCGCATTTAACCAGGTACTAAAGGACGAGAAAATCTCTGATGATCAATCCTATAATGACGCGGTTACCAGAGTAGGTCAGAGAATTGCAGCAGTATCGCACACTCAGGGGTACGAGTGGGATTTTAAGGTCATAGATGATGATGAGCAAATTAACGCATTTGCTCTACCTGGTGGTAAAGTTGCCGTTTACACCGGGATATTGCCGGTTGCACAAACTGACGCAGGGCTTGCCACCGTTATGGCACATGAAGTTGCACATGTAGCTGCCCGCCATGGTGGGGAGAGAGTGTCCACAGGAGTGCTTGCCCAATTAGGAGCTGTTGGAATTGGGGCAGCTATGGGTGGGAGTGATCCTTACATATATGAGGTAGTGATGCAGGCATATGGGCTTGGAGCAAATGTAGGAGTACTTTTGCCATTTGGCAGATCTCAGGAATCAGAAGCAGATAGGATTGGACTTATTTATATGGCTAAAGCTGGATATGATCCGAGAGAAGCAGTAGGATTTTGGGAGAGAATGAATGCCGCTTCAGAGGGGAAATCAGCACCGCCTGAATTTTTATCAACACACCCGGGTTATCAAACAAGGATTAACAATTTAAAGATGTGGCTTCCTGAAGCAATGACTTATTATAACAGCGCATCCAAAGCACCGAACAACAAAATCACAAATTAAGTTCCATAAACAAATAAATATCACCACACAGATTCTAACGGTACAAAATAATGAACACTTCAGACCGTATCAAAAACATATACAGACTGCTCTATAAAAAATACGGGTCTCAGGGCTGGTGGCCCGGAGATTCTCAACTGGAGTGCATAGTAGGAGCAATACTAACTCAAAACACTTCCTGGAAGAATGTAGAGAAAGCGATCCATAATTTGAAAAACTTAAATCTAATATCTATAGAAAAATTAAAATTAATAACAACTCAAGAGTTGGCAGTGCTGATTAGACCTTCAGGATATTTTAATCAAAAAGCGATTAAAATTAAGAACTTCATAGCTTTTTTATTGGACAATTACAAGGGGAGCCTTGATATAATGTTTGATGAGGATGACGATGTAATTAGGAATAAACTTCTGAGTATAAAAGGAATAGGACCTGAGACAGCAGATTGTATTATGCTGTACGGCGGGAACAAACCTATATTTGTAATAGACACATATACATACAGAATTCTTTCAAGACATGAGCTGGTGCCCGAGCAAACAAACTATAACGAAATGCAGGAACTATTCATGGATTCATTAAACAGCGATCCGAAAATATTTAATGAGTACCATGCATTATTAGTAAAAGTGGGAAAAGAACATTGCAAAAAAAATAATCCACAATGCGCGGGTTGTCCTCTTGAGGAAGACCCGCACACAGTTTAGATTAATTTTAGTTTTGTGATTTGAAACTGGGATATTGCTTATAGTCTTAGCAATACCGATTAGAACAAACTGAAGTTTTTAATTTAAGCCTGACTTTGCAACATCAACTACCGCTTTAAAACTCTCAGGTTCCCTGATAGCCATCTCTGATAGTGCTTTTCTATCAAGCTCGACCCCTGCTTTCTTTAAAGAACCCATGAATTTGCTGTATGATAATCCATAAGGTCTTACAGCTGCGTTGATTCTTGCAATCCAAAGTCTTCTGAAGTCTCTTTTTCTTTGACGTCTGTCTCTATATGAATAAGCCAGAGCGCGGATTAGAGTTTCTTTAGCTCTTCTAATGTTATTTTTTCTTCTACCCCAGAAACCTTTGGCTTGTTTCAATAGCCTCTTTCTTCTTTTTCTAGAAGGAACTCCTCTTTTTACTCTCATTTCTTTCTCCTAATATTTATAGACACTTATTTATATATAAGTTTTTATTCTTTTAGCCACAGCACCGCTTAAAAACTCAGTTTCGTTAAGCCTTCTCTTACGCTTTCTTGCCTTCTTAGCGTTCAGATGGTGTCCCCCACCTCGTGCCCTTTTTATCTTGCCGCTTCCTGTAAGCTTAAATCTTTTAGCAGCGCTTCTATTTGTCTTAACTTTCGGCATTCTCTGTCCCACCTTGAGTATTTTTCTTTGGTGTAATCACCATTATTAAATTCTTACCTTCCATCTTTGGAGGTATATCGACACCTCCGAGATCCGCTACCCTTTCAAGAATTCTATTTGCTAACTTGCGTCCCAAATCAGGGTGCACGATCTCTCTACCTCTAAAAAATATTCTAATTTTTGTTTTATTATCTTCCCCTAAAAACTCCCTGATACGATTAATCTTTACATCAAGGTCATGATCTCCAATATTAGGGCGAAATTTAATTTCTTTAACTGTCTGAGATTTCTGTTTTTTTGCCGCTGCTTGTTTCTTTAGTTCATATTTGTATTTCCCGTAATCCATCAACCTGCATACGGGAGGATCTGCATTCGGTGCAACTTCAACCAAATCAACGCCTCTTTGTTCAGACAAATCAAGCGCTTCTTTAATTGTGACAACGCCTAATTGCTCACCGCCGATATCTACGAGCCTAACTTCGCGTGCTCTAATCCGTTGGTTAATCCTGACTTCAGGTTCTTTATTTCTACTGTATCCTCTTCCTTTTACTCTAGCTATCTCTACTCGACCTCCCGCCATGTTTGGGGGTCAAGTTCAGATTCTATAGAATTTAAGAAATCTTCAATTGTTATAGAAGGTAAATTTTTCCCTCCCAATTTTCTAGGAGCTACTGTGCCCGATTCCATTTCATTATTCCCTATAACTAGCAAATAAGGAATTTTCTCAAGCTGAGCTTCCCTTACCTTAAATCCTAATTTTTCATTTCTAAAATCTGTTTCAACTCTCATATTTTTTTCTTTCAAAACTTGATGTACCTTCTCGCCGTACTCAAGGTGTTCATCGGCTATTGTTGCAATACGCACCTGAACAGGACTCAACCACAGTGGAAACGCTCCCCCATAATGTTCTATCAATACCCCAAAGAACCTTTCCATCGAGCCGAATATGGCGCGGTGAATCATTATAGGCTGATGACGAGCGTTGTCATCACCTATAAAGCTCATGTCAAATCTTTCAGGAAGGTTAAAATCTACCTGAACTGTGGAGCACTGCCAAGCTCTACCCAAAACATCTTTTATTTTTAAATCAATCTTGGGACCATAAAAAGCTCCTCCACCCTCATCTACTTCATATTCAAGACCTTTTGAATCAAGAGCATTTCTAAGAGCATCAGTTGCTCTATCCCAAACTTCTACTTCCCCTACAAATTTCTCAGGACGTGTAGAGAGATAGATTTCATAATCATCAAATCCAAATGTTTTAAGAAATAAAATTGTTAAATTAAGTACACCGAGCACTTCTTCCTCAATCTGATCAGGTCTGCAAAAAATATGAGCATCATCTTGGGAAAACCCTCTTACACGAAGAAGCCCATGTAAAACGCCAGAGCGTTCATAACGATACACTGTCCCAATTTCCGCCCATCTCAGAGGTAAATCTCTGTAACTCCTAATATCAGTTTTGTATATCATGATATGGAAAGGGCAGTTCATTGGCTTAATTTGATACTCAGTGTTGTCGACTTCCATACGTGGATACATATTTTCGCTATAAAACTCTAGATGCCCGCTTGTTTTCCATAGATCAATATTTGCAATGTGAGGTGTGTATAGAAGCTCATATCCATAGCGGTCGTGCTGCTCCCGCCAAAAATCTTCGATTACTCTTCGAATACGAGAACCTTTTGGATGCCATAAAACAAGCCCGGCTCCAACTTCTTCCTGTATGCTGAAGAGGTCAAGTTCTTTTCCTACTTTTCTGTGGTCACGTTTTTTTGCTTCTTCAAGTCTATTCAAGTAGCCCTTGAGTTCTTTGCGATCCCAAAATGCAGTGCCGTATATCCTTTGAAGCATTGCATTTTTCTCATCCCCTCTCCAGTAGGCCCCAGCTGAGCTTAACAACTTAAAAGCTTTTACAAACCCTGTAGATGGTGCATGGGGACCTCGGCAGAGATCATACCAACCGTCTTGGTCATAAATCGTTATTTGTTGATCAGAAGGAAGATCATTTACTATCTCTACTTTATAGGTCTCTCCGTCTTTATTAAAAATTCCAATCGCATCATCTCTTGAAACCGTCTTTCTAGTTAGAGGCTTCTTCTGATTTACAATCTCCTTCATCTTGTTTTCTATTTTCTCTAAATCCTCAGGAGTAAAACCCCTTGAGTATTCAAAGTCATAATAAAAACCATTATCAATAACTGGACCAATGGTAACTTTTGCTTCAGGGTAAAGACTCTGCACCGCCTCAGCCATAATGTGAGCTGCTGTGTGTCGTATAAAATAAAGTCCTTCCTCGGAATTAATTTTAATTGGCTCTATTTCAGAGTCGCAATCAATTTCGAAGAAAAAGTCAGCCAGATTGCCGTTAACTTTGGCTCCAACCGCAGAACTCTGAACGCCGATAGATTCTATAACCTCACCTACCGTTGTCCCTATTGGGAATGATTTATTGACTCCGTTGGGGAGTTGTATGTTTATTTCAGCCATATTATTAAGTTTTGTGGTGAGCACGGCAGGATTTGAACCAGCGACCTCTTGCATGTCAAGCAAGCGCTCTACCCCTGAGCTACGCGCTCATAAAGTTTTAAAACGCTTAA
>JGI24023J19991_10002801_pt1 | contig 12495 bp, 11 predicted proteins | sample Cruoilmetagenom1_FD_19991 | JGI IMG/M metagenome (IMG submission 19991)
ATTGTTGTAATACCTGCTAGAATGACTTCGTCAAGATTACCGGGTAAACCTTTGGTGGATATTTTGGGAAAATCACTGATTCAAAGAACCTATGAACAATGTCTTAAAGCTATTCCGGCAAGTAGGATATATGTGGCCACTGAAGACAAAACTATTTATACTCATTGTAAAGAAAGGAATATTCAAGTTTTAATGACTTCTAAAAATTGCTTAACAGGTACTGACCGAGTTGCTGAAGTGGCTCAACAAATTGATGCTGATTACTATATCAATGTACAAGGTGATGAACCCTTAATAAATCCTCGAGATATAATTGAAGTTGAAAAATCTATTAATACATATGAAGGTGAAATTATTAATGGTTTTGCCCCAATAGTTAATGAAGAATTATACAGAAGCCTGACAATACCTAAAGTCGTTTGTAGACCTGATGGGCGTTTATTATATATGTCAAGATCGCCAATACCTGGTAATAAAAAAAATGAATTCATGAAATCCTGGAAGCAAGTTTGCGTTTATGCTTTTCCTAAAAAAGCATTATTTGAATTTTCATCTTTAAGGTATAAAACAGAACTGGAAGAAATAGAAGATTTAGAGATTCTTCGTTTTTTAGAGATGGGTTATGAAGTTAGGATGATACCACTTTCAAAAGATTCGATAGCAGTTGATACACCAGAAGACGTGTTAAAAGTTGTGTCGAAATTAAAGAAAAATTATGGGCGAAAATAAAAAAAAGATAGTATCTATTTTTTGGGATTTTGACGGTGTTCTAATGAATTCTAATGCAATAAGAGATCAAGGATTTGAAGAAGTGTTAAGGAACTACCCTCAAGATCAAGTGGACGAATTGATGGTTTTTCATCAAAATAATGGAGGGCTATCTCGATATGTAAAATTCAGACATTTCTTTGAAAAAATTAGAGGTGAATTTTTATCTGATGAAGAAATTAATAAATGGGCAGCTAAATTTTCGGTAATTATGCGCCAATTACTTGTTAATCAAGACTTATTGATTCAAGAAACTTTAGAATTTGTAAAAAAGAATTATACTAAAATTTCAATGCATATAGTATCTGGTTCAGATCAAGAAGAATTGAGGTATCTCTGCAAAGTAATGGGTATTCATAATTATTTTACAAGCATTAACGGTTCACCTAAGCCAAAGACTAAATGGGTTGCTGAAATTCTGAAGGAGTATCAATATGAACCTGAATTTTGTTTTTTAGTGGGAGATTCAAGAAACGATTTCGAAGCAGCCATGGATAATCAACTTGATTTTGTGGGATATAATGATGAACAAATTGAAAAATTATCTACAATAACCGTGCGTTTTTCATGAAGCATATATTCACCATACATTCTTCATTGACTTTTTTAGTAGCCTATGTAATTATAGAGTATTTACAATTAAAAAAGGATAGTATAATATTGATTTCTAGTAATTATATTCCTCCTATTGATAGGTATAGGGTTGTTCCGTCCTTTTCAGAAATAAATACAGGTTTTTTGAAAAAAATCAGAACGTTGAATGTCCCTAAAAATCATGATAGATATATTGATAAAATAACTAATGAAGACACATTTACAGCCTATATAGACTTGATGTCATATTATCAAAAAATCCTAGTAACACATAAAAATTGTAAACGTTTTCATTTTTTTGAAGAAGGTAATTCGGCATATCAAGTAGTAGATGATTTAATGGATATTACTTGGGCAGATCGTAATTTATCCTTTAGAGATAAATTCTTTTCCTTAAAAAGTTTAATACGTGTTTTAAGAGGTTATAATTTACGTTTATTAAGTATGCCTTATATATATTCTGCATATGCAAATATGGAGGATATCAATTTCTTTTCATTATCTAAGAATGCTTTTTTAAATGCAAGTTCAAGTAAGAAAATCATTTTAAAGCCAAATTCTGAAGATCCAAATATTGCTATAATGGCTGGTAATTATCATTTAGAAAATGAAGTAGTTTGGTTAGACGGTTCTAATGGAAGATATACCGGATTATCAGAGGATTATTATTATGCTGCCATCCAAAAGGCTATAGATATTCTGAAAAAAAGAAGGGTAATTGATAAACATGTGTTTGTTAAATTACGACCTGGAATAAAGAATTATGAAGAAATTAAGCTTGTTTCCATTCTCATGCGGAATAATATAGAGGTAAAAGTTATTCCTAATAATATGATTTTAGAATGTTTTTTTATGCTTTCTAAAAGTTGTCATGTAGTAGGTACATTAACTGCAGCATTAGAGTATGCTCATGTTTTTGGCCATAAAACCTACTCTATTTATGGGTTGTTTGATAAACAAGTACCAACTATTTTTGATAGAATGACTGGTTTTTGGGAAAATTTAGAAAACTTAAAAGAAATATAGTGGATTTATATATTCATTTTGGAATCTACAAAGCAGGAAGTTCTTATTTACAATATACTTTAGCCAATTCGCGGACATATTTAGAACAGCAGCGAATCTATTTCCCTAATTCTAAGGAAGATTCTAAAATGTATAGGGGTTTTATTTCAAAAGGAAATGCAGATGGACTCGAAAAAGCACTTAAAAATAAAAATGTAAATGCTTGTTTGAAGATTTTGCGATGTTGGAAGAATGAGGCGGAAGAAAAAGAATGCGACAAAGTGCTTATTTCATCAGAAGCTCTAGTGCATCAGTTGGCAATTAATGAAAGGCTGGATATTTTGATGAATGCATCAAAAAAGGCTAATTATAGATCTATTCACACCATGGGTTTTTTTCGTGATCTTGTGGATCATGCACTTTCTACGTATAAGCACAGGGCAAAATCAGGTAATATCCCTAATTTTACCAATTGGATAACCAATGTATACGAAACACCAACACTTTTAGAAAATTTGGCAAAGTGTCGTAGTAAATATATTGATATAAATTGGACCTTTAGAAAATTTCATAAAAACAGCAATTTTTTGAAGAAAGCTTTCTTTAACGACTGGTTGAAAATTGAAGTACCTGTGTTTCTTGGAAAACGAACTGTTAATGAATCTTTAACAATATCTGAAATCTTTCTAATTCAATCTTTAAGAAATAAATATAACTTAGTTATCGATTATTTTGTCGAAGATCTTAAAAGAATTCCAAAAATAGAAAAAGGTGTTGATAAGATTTTAGAGAACCATATATATTCTGTTTTTAGGAGAGTCTTGTTAACAAGGTTTAAAGGAATAGAACAAATTAATCAATTCTTAAGTGAAGAAGAAAAAATGGATTTAGGAAATTTAAAAAATATAAATGAAATTTCAGAATATGATAAAGAAATGATACTAACGAAAAAACAAGTGGAAATCATTGTTAAAAAAATATATTTTTTTTCGACCTTAAAAGGTAGATTAATATTTTTAAAAAGAAAAATTAGATTAATCTTTCCAAATTGGTTCTTAAAGAAATTGTTATCTTTTAAATATGTACATTTCAGTAATCTATAATATTCAATAAATAATTGATTAAGAGAACAAATGTTGATGAGTCTATAGATTTTACTAGCTAAGAGTTTATGATAAAAAGATTAATTTATAGTTTCTATTTAATGCTACTTTCTCCGGTGTTTGCCCTAGTAATTGGATTAAAAGAACAAAACTTTCGTTTTAAGAGAGCTTTATTAGTTGTATTCATAACACTTTATGGTTCAACAATTGTTTTATCTGATGGTCAGGACGGTTTAGTACATCTAGGGAATGTCTATGAGCATTATGTAACCTTGCCTTTTGCACAATTCTTTAATGAGTTGATTTCGATAATTAGGTTTTCACCTGAATACGGAACAAATGATGACATTTATATTCATTTATTATCTTATTTTGTGGGTTCTATTTTAGGTATGCCTCAGTTGTTTTTTGTTTTTGTATCGTTTATTTATGCTTATTTTTTTGCGGGATCTATATTTAAAGTACTTCGTATTCTTCCCAAAACTAAATTATCGTTTACTTTTTATGCTTTTGCAGTTATTTTTCTTTTGCAAAAAAATCTAGAAGGTATTAATACTGTGAGGACATGGACTGGTTTATGGGTTTTGTTTTATGCTGTACTGAGTTATTTAGAGACTAAAAAATTAAAATATTTGATTTTGATGTTTATGCCACCGTTGATTCATGTTGGTTATTTCATTATGGCTATTCCCGCATGGTTTGTGGTTTTTTTTGGGAGACGGTTTATGGTGGTGTATGCGGGTATTTTTTTTGTTTCCTTTTTCTATGGAATTAATAAAAATACTGCTATGGAATCACTAGCACAAACAGAAGTTGGTGCAAATAAGTCAGAAGGATATTATGTTGAAGAAGGTAATGATAATCAATCCGAAAAATATGATAAAGCCACCTGGTACAGAAAATCGCAAAAAAGTGGATTGCAGAATTATGCGTTATATTTGATTGCTTTTTCTCTAATATTTGGTGGTGTATATTTTAAAAAAATGACTTCTTTAGAAAACAATTTGTTTTCCATTGGAATTTTAACCAAAGCTCTTTCAAATTTCTCCTTTTTTATATACGCCTTAGCTTCAAGATCTAATTTAATAGGTAGTATATTTATATTAGCAGCATTTGTTATAATATTAAAAAGAGGATTATTTCAAATGGATAAGAATTGGAAGAACATTGTCTTCAATGGAATTTTTGCTATTTCAATAGCTTTATTTTTCCCGTATATCATTTATAAAATTGCTGATTTGATTTATTTTATTAGTTTTTTTATGTTGGCTTTACCTTTTATCCCTTGGATATTTAATGACATCAATTTTTCAATTCGAAAATTATTGGATTGGATATTTTAAAAATAAACAATGAAAATACTTTTTACCATATCATCTTCTTTTAATCCAAATGCAGGAGGAGTTCAACGAACTACATTTAAATTAGGGAAATATTTTACAGAACAAGGACTTAAAGTTGCATATTTTTCTATGGCAAATAAAGGACATGTAAGTGTCGGGCATGGCATATTGTTTCACTCAAATGAAATTGGAGGGGCAGATAATACAAATAACTTAATTAAGCTAAAAAAGGTTTTAAATGATTTTAGACCGGATTTTGTAATTAACCAAATGCCATATTTAAAACCTTTACGAGAAACATTATTTCAATTTAAAAGTGTCTTCAATTATATTCTTCTGGGTTGCTTAAGAAATTCTCTTTTTAATTTTAAAAATAATGTAAGAGATAGAACCCAGCAAATGATGCCTGCGACTATTTTTAGGATATTAGATAATCCCATAGGACTTAACTTGGTTAAAAAAAGGCATGTTATAAGACATAGGAAAGATTTAAAAGCAATCATAGATCAACATGATAAGTTTATCTTATTAGCTCCGCCAAATAGAGACGAAATGCAATATTTTGTAGGAGATTATAAAAAAGAAAAAATTCTTTCTATTCCAAATTCTATTCCAGAGGTTTTGAAGGTACCTGAAATAAAGAATAAAACAATTTTGCATGTTGGTAGGTTAAATATTCAGCAAAAACGTTCTGATTTATTACTTAAAGTATGGGATAAAGTTTATGAAAAGTTACCTGATTGGGAATTTATCATTGTTGGAGATGGTCCTTATATGGAGAGCATTGAGACGAAAATCAAGGATAATTTAATCCCTAGAGTTACAATGGCAGGTTACCAAGAGCCTGAGACATTCTATAAAAAAGCTCCTATATTTATGATGCCATCAGCTTATGAAGGTTTTCCAAACACATTAATCGAAGCACAAAGTTATGGATGTATTCCATTCGCATTCGATTCATACTCGGCACTTTCATGGATTGTAAATGATAATCAAGATGCATTTTTAAGCCCAGCCTTTGATGTGAATGACATGGCTCAAAAGATAGTATCACTGGCCTTAGATGGATTGAAAACTCAGAAGATGCAACAAGTAGTTATAAATAATGCTAAAAGATTTACAATTAATGATGTTGGTAAGATTTGGTTAAGTCTTTTTGAAGATCTAAAAGTAAGAACATAAAATATAGTTCAAAATACCAACAAACTAATACCATAATGGAAATGAAAAATGAAAATAATTAATGGAATTGAATAGAAATCTACTATTGAGGTTTATGAATAAATTTACTAATATTCATGCATCTGGTAAAAAAAAGAACATTTTTATCTTTTCTATGCCTCGAAGTGGATCAACATGGTTACAGGAATTAATTTGGACACAAAAAGGAATTAAATATTGTAACGAACCATTAAATATGAGAGATCATAGGATTCGTAAATTAACTGGAGTAAATAGCTGGGAAGGGCTTTATGATAAAAATAATAAGAGTGAATTAATTGACTATTTTAAGAATCACTGCGATGGTAAAATTAAGGAGTTGAACCCAAATCCGTTAAGAAAAAGTTATAATTTTTTTACTGACAGAATGCTATTTAAAATTATTAATGGAGGAGAGTTTCTTATTAATGAAATTATAGATAGCTGCAATGGAAAGGTTATTTATTTAATTCGTCATCCGATTCCAGTTGCACTTTCCAGAAAGGTATTACCAAGGTTGGAAGTGTTATGTTCCAAAAATGTCATTGGTCAGTTTCCTTCTCGCTTGCAAGATTTGTCCTTGAAAATTATTAAAAAAGATGATTTTTTAGAAATGGCAATTCTTTCATGGTGTATTCAGACTAAAATAGCTTTGGATCAAAAGAGAAATGATTGGTTAATAGTTACTTATGAGCAATTGGTCGTCGAACCAAGACCAATAATTGAAAAATTGTTTAAAGAATTAGAACTCACTAATAAGGACATAATTTTTAATCAGTTAAACATTCCTTCTAGAGTAACTGTTCAATCTGGGAAAGAAAAATTTCATAAGATAAAGAATAAGGAAACTGATAAAAATAAAAAATTTATTGAATTATGGAGGTCAAAAGTTAACATTGAAAAAGAGACAGAACTGTTTAAAATAATTGAAAGATTTGGTTTAGCCAATATATATCAAATCGGGAGTTCTTACCCTTTAAAAGAATACCTTGTTAAATGAAGAAAATAATCTCCACATTAGCAAAAAAATACATCAACACTTTAGGATGGAAAACGGATCGGAAAATTATAGTTATTGAATCTGATGATTGGGGTAGTATAAGAATGCCCTCAAAAAAAACATTAGAATATTTAATTTCGCAAAATCTCATTCTAGAAAATGATTCATTTAATAAAAATGATTCTTTGGCAAGTGAAGAAGATCTTGTAAATTTATTTGAGGTCTTATCCTCAGTAAAAGATAAAAATACCAACCCTGCTATTATAACAGCCAATACCATAGTTGCTAACCCTGATTTTAAAAAAATTGAAGCTTCTTATTTTCAGGAATATCATTTTGAAATATTTACTGAAACACTAAAAAAATATAAAAAACATACAAATTCTTTTAATTTATGGAAAGAAGGAATAAAGAATAATATATTTCATCCACAATTTCATGGTAGAGAACATGTTAATATATATCGTTGGTTAAAGTCACTACAGAATAATGAGAAGAATACGAAATTAGCTTTTGATAATAAATTATTTGGTCTCAAAAAGTTAGAAAGTACAGGGTTAAGAGATAGTTATATGCGTGCATTAGATTTTGAGAATGGAGATCAATTTAAAACCATTGAAAAATCATTAATTGAGGGTTTAGGACTTTTTAAAAATATATTTGGTTATAATTCAAAATCGTTTATTGCACCTTCTTATGTTTGGGATAGTCAAATTGAGAAAGTGTTATATAAGCAAAATATAAAATATTTACAGGGTATACAATACCAATACTATCCAAAAAGAAGGGAAAGAGAATTACAAAAAAAAATAAATTATATAGGGAAAATCAATAATTTAGGTCAAAAATATTTGGTTAGGAATGTGTTTTTCGAGCCTACAACCCAAGGTAGAAAAGAAGTTGTGGAAAGAGCTTTAAAAAGGATTGATGTTGCATTTAAATGGAAAAAACCGGCAATAATTGGTTCACATCGTTTAAATTATATTGGTTTTATTAATCCTCAGAACAGAGATCAGAATTTAAGATTGTTAAAGACATTACTTGATAAAATAATTCAAAAATGGCCGAATGTAGAGTTTATGACTTCTGATCAATTGGGGGATTTAATTAAAAAATAAACAATAATGACTTTACCTAATTTTTTAATTGTTGGTGCGCAAAAAAGCGGAACAACAACATTATATGATATATTGAATAATCACCCAGAAGTGAATATGTCTAAAATTAAAGAAGTTAATTACTTTACTTCTGAAAAAAAAATGTCTAAAGGGTTAAAATTTTATTCTAGTTTTTTTTATAAAAAAAAAGCTACACAAAAAATAACAGGTGAGGCAAGCCCTGGTTACATGAATAATTTGTATATCCCTAAACTAATAAAGAATCAACTTGGTGATGTGAAAATTATTATGATTCTTCGCAATCCAGTTAAAAGAGCCTATTCTCAATATTGGGATAATAGAAGGCATTTGAGCGAATCATTAACTGAATCAGAAATTATAGGTAGATATTTAACTGATGAATATAGTTCAAAATCAAAAGGTTATTTTAGTAGAGGAGTTTATATTAAATATATTGAAGAATATTTAAAATATTTTAAAAGATCAGATATCCATATAATGATTTTTGAAGAATTAATAGATAACCCAAAAAAGGAATTAAAGAAACTATATAACTTTTTAGGAATAGACGATTCGGATAAACTTCTTTATTTGAGTAAATATTCAAATTCATCTATGATATGGAACAATAAATTTTATAAATTCTTTCTTCAAAATCCTAAATATAATAAATACATTAATAAACACTTAAGAAGAATCTTCTTTTTTGGTAAAAAGCAAAAATATAATTATCCATCACCTTCAGGTGCTAATTTGAAAATATTACAAAATTTTTATAAGCCTTGGAATATAAAGTTGGAGCTCTTTCTTGATAAAAAATTAGATTATTGGAAATTATCTAATCCTAAAATTTAATGAAAATTCTTTTTATAATTGGCTCTTTAAATCAAGGAGGTGCAGAATATCAAATATTAGCATTAGCGAAATTGTTTCAAGAAAACGGGCATAAAGTTGAATTATTTGCTATTACAGATTATTCATTTTATAAGCCATTTATAAAAGATAATAATTTGAAGTATGAGCACCTTTTAAATAACCAAAGTGTAATAAATAGAGTTTTTTTAACAACTAAAAAGGTTAGAAAAGTTAAACCCGATTTGATAATTTCTTATTTAAAAAGGACTAGCCAGGTAGCGCTTTTTGCTAAGATTTTTAGCGGTGTAAAAGCTAAAATTATTATTGGTGAACGAACTTCAGATATTCAACCTAAATATGATCAATATCATTTTAATTTAATGCGATTTGCCAATCATATAACGGTTAATTCTATATCAAAACTTAACTATTTAAATAATAACTTTCCAAGTTTACAAAAAAAAATATCATTTTTCCCAAATATTATTGATATTGAAAAATATAGTATTCCTAATAAGAAATATGATAAGAAAGAATTAATTGTTGGTTTTGTAGGTAGAGTTTCAAAAGAAAAGAATATTATAAACCTTATAAAAGCTATAAAACATTTAGTAGATAGAGGAGAAAATATCAAACTGTATATTTATGGAGATGCAAGAAACCCAACCTATAAAACAGAAATTGAAAATTTAATATTTTCAGAAAAATTGGAAGACTATGTTTTTTTAAAGGGAAAACTTACTGATGTAAATATAGCCTATAAAAAAATTGACTTACTGTGCTTGATTTCAGATTATGAAGGTTTTTCAAATGTAATTTCAGAAGGATTGTCTTGTGGTTTACCAATTATTACAAGTAATATTCCTGAGAACAAATTTTTAGTTGAAAATAATATTAATGGTTTTGTAGTTAATCATAAAGATTCTTTAAGTATTTCAGAAGGAATACAAAAATATTTAGATTTGTCTGTAAATATGAAAGAAGATATGGCTCAACAAAATAGAAAAAAATCGAAAGATCTTTTTGATAAAGGAAGAATATATAATGAATATATGGATCTAATCTTTACTTTATAGAAATATGAATAAAAATATTTGTTGTTCTTTTAATTTTGCACCTCATTATAGAGAGGAAATTTTTTTATTAATGGAAAAGCAGTTAGATTCTGAATTCTTTTTTGGAGAAAAAACCTTTGGAAATATTAAAAAGATGAATTATTCAAAATTTGAAAAACCTGTTAAGGAATTTAAATTTAAAAGAATATTTAATAGTTTTTATTATTTAAAAGGGCAGAGTAGTTTGTCTTCTAAAAATTATGATTATTATCTTATAACTGGTCAACCATATAATCTTTCGTCTTGGTTATTACTCTTTAGAAATAAATTAAAAAAGAAAAAAACTTTTATATGGAATCATGGACTTTATGGGAAAGAATCTTTTTTTCAAAAATCACTAAAAAAAATACAATCTAAATTTGTAGAAGGGTATTTTTTATATGGTAATTACGCCAAAGAGTTAATGATTAAAGAAGGAGTGTGTGAAAATAAATTACATGTTATATACAATTCATTAAATTATTCTAAAAGTTTAGAAATAAGAGAAACACTAAATAAAACAAATATTTATATAGATTATTTTAAAAATAATTTACCTAATGTAATATTTATAGGAAGACTAACAAAAGTTAAAAAGCTTAATTTGTTAATTGAAGCTCAAAAAAGATCTTTTAATGATGGAAAAAAATTTAACATAATTATTGTCGGTGAAGGTAATGTTAAGAACGAATTAGAAGATTTAGTAAAAGAGTCAAATTTGGAACAAAATGTTTGGTTTTATGGGGCTTGTTATGATGAAGAACAAATAGCAGAATTAATTTATAATGCTGATATATGTGTTTCTCCTGGTAATATTGGTTTAACATCTATTCATTCTTTAAGTTATGGTACTCCAGCAATAACACATAATAATTTTAAAAATCAAATGCCAGAGTTTGAAGCAATTAAAGAAGGGGTTACAGGATCTTTTTTTGTAGAAAATAATGTTGAATCTATAATAGAAAAAATTCAGGCTTGGCTAAAATACAACCCATCTAATTCTAAAAAAATAATTAGTAATTGCTTCTCTATTATTGATAATTATTACAATCCTAATTTTCAAGTTAAACTTTTAAGAGAAATTTTAAAATGATAATTCTCCAAATTAATACCGTAATTAATATTGGAAGCACTGGTAGAATTGCTGAACAAATAGGTGAAACAATAAAAAAAAACGGAGAGGATAGTTATATTGCTTTTTCAAGACCTGGATTACCCAGTAGTTCATTACCGGTTCAAATTGGAAATCAACAAGATATTTATAAGCATGTTTTAATAAGTAGACTATTTGATCAACATGGTTTTGGCTCAAAAACTGCTACAAATAGGTTTATTGAAGAAATTGAAATTTTAGACCCTGACATTATTCATTTACATAATATTCATGGGTATTATTTACATATAGGAATATTATTTAATTTTTTAAAGGTTATTAATAAACCAGTTGTTTGGACATTTCATGATAGTTGGCCTTATACAGGGCATTGTGCATATTATGAATCTGTTAACTGTGAAAAGTGGAAGATAGAATGTCATCATTGTCCCAAAACAAAAATGTACCCTCAAAGTTGGTTTTTTGACAATTCTCAAAAAAATTTTAAAAAGAAAAAGGTACTTTTTACCGGTATAAATAATATGCATATCATTACGCCATCAAAATGGCTAAAGGATCAAATTAAAGAATCATTTTTAAAAAACTATCCAATAGGGGTTATTCATAATGGAGTTGATCTTAAAATTTTTAAACCGAGTAATTCAGTAAATTTTTTATCAAGTCAAGGAATTAAAAAGAAGCTAACTGTTTTGGGTGTGGCAAGTATCTGGGATAAGCGTAAAGGTCTACAAGATTTTATAGATTTAGCTAAACTTTTAAACAATTCATTTCAAATTGTATTAATAGGTTTATCAAAATCTCAAATAAAATCCCTCCCAAAAAACATGAAAGGAATACTTAGAACTGAAAATGTACAAGAACTGGCAAGGTGGTATTCTTCCGCTGCAGTTTTTATCAATCCAACTTCCCAGGATAATTTTCCAACAACAAACATTGAGGCTTTAGCGTGTGGAACTCCCGTAATAACTTATGATACAGGTGGTAGCCCAGAGGCAATTGATGAGAACACAGGATTGGTTGTTGATAAAGGAGATATAAATGGACTAAAAAATGCTATCGATACCATTATTACTGAGAAAAAAAAGTTTAGTGTAGTATTGTGTAATGAAAGAGCCAAAAAGTATTTCAACAAGGATGATAGGTTTATGGATTATTATAATTTGTATAAAGAATTAGTAAGGTAGATGCTCTTTAACTCTGTTGATTTTGCAATATTTCTACCAATAGTATTTTTACTATATTGGTTTGTAACGAATAAGAATTTAAAGTTACAGAATATCTTATTATTGGTAGCCAGCTAT
>JGI24023J19991_10002802_pt1 | contig 12492 bp, 7 predicted proteins | sample Cruoilmetagenom1_FD_19991 | JGI IMG/M metagenome (IMG submission 19991)
CGGCCCCGCCGTTGGATCCCAGGCTTTAACCCTAACAGGTGCGATCTTGATCGCCGCAGTGTTCGAGGCCGGCGGCGCCTTGATTGCGGGTGGCGATGTGGTCAGCACCATCAAAAAGGGCATCATTGATCCGGCTTTGATTTCTGACAGCACCACATTTATCTGGGTGATGATGGCGGCCCTGTTGGCGGCGGCGATTTGGCTGAATGTTGCCACTGCGGTTGGCGCACCGGTCTCAACCACCCACTCGATTGTGGGCGGGGTTCTGGGCGCGGGTATTGCGGCAGCAGGTTGGGAGATTGCCAACTGGAGCCAAGTCGGAATGATCGCCGCCAGTTGGGTCATTTCACCTGTATTAGGCGGGGTCATCGCGGCAAGTTTCCTCTATATGATCAAACGCACCATCGTGTACCGCAAGGATAAAGTGGCCGCTGCAAAACGCATGGTGCCCTTTTTCGTGGCCATTATGACTTGGGCCTTTTCAACATATCTGATCTTGAAGGGCCTGAAAAAGCTGTGGAAATTTGATTTCATCACGGCTTCGCTGATCGGATTGGCAATTGCGGCTATGATGTACCTGTTGGTCAAGCCACTGGTGCGCCGCGCCTCGGGGGCGCTTGTGAACAACCGTGACAGCGTCAACGCACTGTTTACCCTGCCATTGATCTTTGCTGCGGCGCTGCTCAGCTTTGCGCATGGGGCCAATGATGTGGCCAATGCGGTCGGCCCGCTGGCCGCGATCAATGACGCCATCCTGAACGGCGGCGTGTCCAGCAAGGCCGGTATTCCGGTTTGGGTGATGATGGTCGGGGCGGTCGGTATTGCGCTGGGTTTGGCGTTGTATGGTCCCAAATTGATCCGCACTGTGGGCAGTGAAATCACCGAATTGGACAAAATGCGCGCCTATTGCGTGGCGATGGCGGCGGCCATTACTGTGATTATCGCCTCGCAACTGGGACTGCCCGTTAGCTCCACCCATATTGCGGTGGGGGGGATTTTCGGCGTCGGGTTCCTGCGTGAGTTCCTCGAGGCTAATCACGCCCGTACATTGGACGAAATCCGCGAACACCATGTGGATGACGCGCCCGAGGTGGTGGACGCGTTTTTGGAAACCTTTGACTCGGCGGATGTCACCGAAAAAGGCTACATGTTGGCTGAGCTGAAAAAGAAAAACGGCCCACACATCTTTAAAAAGGACCGCAAAGAACTGCGCAAGATGTACCACAAAGAGTTGGTCAAACGCTCGATGCTGCTGAAAATCGCAGCCGCTTGGGTGATCACTGTGCCATTGGCGGGTTTTTTGGCGGCGCTCCTGTATTTCACTATTCGGGGCATGTTGCTGCCGCAATAGAGGTGAATTCCAGATCGAGAAATCAGCAGGGCGGGTTCAATTCGCCCTGCAAAACACGGCAAACATCTCTCGCCGCTTGCAAAACCTTCCAATAACGGCTTTTTAAGCGCTATGGTGAAACGTCTCCCAATCCGAAATTTGTTCATGTCAACAGCTCTATGGCTTGGCCTGGCCGTCGGGTCTGCCGCAGGAGAGGTCACGGTGGCCGTGGCCTCGAATTTTCTGGCCACGGCCCAAAAAATTGCCGCGGATTTTACGGCGCAAACCGGCCATCGCGTGCATATTGTCAACGGCTCCACCGGCACACTATACGCCCAGATCAGCATTGGCGCACCTTACGATGTGTTTTTGTCCGCTGATCAGGCCCGCGTTTTGCAATTGAACAAGGACGGTCATTTGCTGGGCGGGAAACATAAACCCTATGCACTGGGTCGTTTGGTTTTATATGCCCGTGACGGCGCCATGTTGGGGGCTGACATCGCAGCCAGTCTGAACGCCGACAGCACGCATCATTTTGCTATGGCTGATCCTGAGCTGGCCCCCTATGGCCGCGCCGCCGCCGAGGTTCTGGACCATCTGGGCCAAACAGGCCTGATCTCGCAAAAAGCAGTGTTGGGGGCCAATATCGGCCAAACCTTTGGCTTTGTGCAAACTGGCAATGCCCCAGTTGGTTTTGTTGCCTTGTCCCAAGTCATGGATCATGGCGGAGAATGGTTGCCAATCGAACCACATCTTTACGCGCCCATTCTGCAAGAGGCCGGATTGTTGGCCCGTGCCAAGGGTAATCTGGCCGCCGAGGCGTTTTATGCAAACCTGTCCAGCGATGCGGCGACACAGATCCTGATCCAGTCCGGCTATGAGGCCGCGCAATGAGTATTTGGCCCGCTATTTGGTTGTCCGCGCAACTGGCCAGCCTGACCATGTTGATCCTGCTGGTGATCGCCACACCGCTGGCGTGGTGGCTGACCCGCACCAACAACCGCGTCCGACCGTTGATCGAAGCCCTGGTGGCACTGCCATTGGTGTTGCCGCCAACGGTGCTGGGGTTTTACCTGCTCATCCTTATGAGCCCCGACATGTGGCTTGGGGCCGCGTGGTTGCGCTTAACCGGCGACACTTTGGCGTTCTCCTTTAGCGGCCTGTTGATCGCCTCGGTGATCTATTCGCTGCCCTTCGCCGTGCAACCGCTGCAAACCGCGTTCCAATCGGTTGGCAAGGGCACGCTTGAGGCTGCGACCACATTGGGGGCAGGGCCGTGGGATACGTTCCACTCTATTGTGGTGCCGCTGTCCCGGCGCGGCTTTCTGACGGCGATGGTGCTGAGCTTTGCCCATACGTTGGGCGAATTTGGCGTCGTTTTGATGGTCGGCGGCAATATTCCGGGTAAAACACGCATGATCTCGATCGAGGTGTTCAACGCTGTCGAGACACTGGATTACGCCACCGCCCACAAGTTGTCAGCTGGATTGCTGCTGTTCTCGTTCCTTGTGCTGGTCTTTGTCTACCTGTTGAACAGCAAGCGTGGGCGCGCAAAATGAACAAAAGCCTGCATTTGGACATATCGCTGGAATTTGCCAATTATGCGCTGACGGCCAAGGCCGATATACCGCTGCGGGGCATCACCGCGCTTGAAGGTGTCAGCGGCAGTGGCAAGACATCGTTGCTGCGCGCCATTGCGGGGCTGCAAACCAATGTTCAAGGTACGATCCAATTTGGCGATGCGCTGTGGTTGTCCNAGACCACCACAGTATCGCCACAGGCCCGCCGGATTGGCTATGTGTTTCAGGATACACGCCTGTTCAAACATCTGGATGTGGCGCAGAACCTGGCCTATGGACATAAACGGGCAGGGGCCGCGCCTGAGGTTTTGCAACGGGTGATCGAGGCGCTGGATTTGCAAGACCTGTTGAAACGGCGGATCAGGGGGCTATCGGGGGGCGAGAAACAACGCATCGCCATCGGTCGTGCCTTGGCACTGGATCCACATCTATTGCTGTTGGACGAACCAATGTCGGGGCTGGATCAAGCCCGCAAAGACGAAATCCTGCCCTATATCGCCCGCGCCGTTGCGACAATGGGCTGCCCCGCGATCTATGTCAGCCATTCCACGCGCGAAACCTCGATGTTGGCGGATCACATCATGCGTCTGTCCGGCGGCGTGTTGTCGGGACCGGACAAATGCGAAACTGTGTTGCATTGCGTGGCCAAACCATCAGCGCGCAGCGGTGCAATGATGTTGTTCATCGGTGATTTGGAAACCGCAATGCCGATCAATGCGCCCCAAGGCGCGAAATACGATGTGCGCATTCACGGGGCTGGCGTTTTGTTGACCAAAGAAAACCCGGGCCCCAGCACCGCCAAGATGACCTTGCCGNCAACGTTGGCNNCGATGGACCCCGTCCAAGGCGATGCTTGCCGACTGGGCTTGGCCTGGGACGGCGGCCAGCTTGGGCTTACCAAACCACGCTCGGAATGTGATGCTTTGGGCCTGATGCCGGGCCAAACCATATGGCTTTCGATAATGGATGCCCGCGCCTATGCGGTCACCACGCCGACAGCGCGCTGATTTCGCAGCAAAGGCTGCCGTTGGGTCAATGATTCGGAAAATGTTAATGATTAATAGTTTCCGAAATGGGCTTAGTCCTTGAAGGGGTCCGATATTGGATCAAAATGGACAACAATAGAAAAAAAATGATTTTGTTAACAGCGGGCTGATTTTTCTTTGAACAGCGAAAATTGATAAGTTCCGCTTAGGAAACAATTAATGATGAATGGAACCCAATGAATTTTCCATAACCAGTCCTTTTAGACAGGTCAAATCAGCTATTTTGACAAAAACTTGAGGTTTTCCGACTTTTTCAACATCGAGCACTGTCCCGCTTTGGTTAACATTACCGCAGATTTCGCCGCGTTGGCCCAGCGCAGATTTGGTTTCCAAATGGTTAATAAAGGCAGAGTTTGCACCATTTAGGCACATTTTGGTCACTTTTTGCTTTTTACCGGCTGACCATAGGTTATAAATAGCCAAGCCCAACTGGGGGGTGATGTCTGTTTGGCCACGGGGGCGGCCGCACATGAGAGACCGCAAATTTATTTGCGGGAAGGCCTGTGTGTCCGAAACTGTCTGTTCGACGGTATTTGATACGCATGTGTTGCGATGCAAGTCAGCATCCAGTGGGAGAACCTGCTGCAAGTGCAACAAGAGTGGTCGCAAATTGCGCCACCTGATCCTTCCCCAAATGAGTCAGTTGTTTAGTTGAGTGTGCGTGTCCGTCTGCATGGCCTGATGTCACTCTCGAATTGGTAATGTAATGCAACCGGCCCCGCTGCGGGGTTCGGTTAGTTTGAAATTTGATATGGGGATCGGATGTGTTCCGAACCGATGCCCGATTAGCCTGGGGAGACTGAAATGCCTGACGTCCTACTTACATTTGAAGACCTGCAAACCGGTGACATCGTTAATGGCCAATACACAGCCAACGGTGTGACAATCAGCTCGGGTAACCCGGCTACGCCTCCTATGGTATTTGACAGCGCCAACCCAACCGGTGGTGACTGGGATCTCGGCACAAACAATCTGGGCAACGTTCTGATCCTGTCAGAAGACCGTGACAGTAACGATCCTGACGATAACGCGGGTGGCGGCACGTTCATCTTTGAATTTGACAACCCTTCCGAGGTTGTAAACTTCCGCGCATTGGACGTCGAAGAGAGCGGCTACGTTCGTCTTTACAATGAAGCGGGCCAATTGATCAAAACGATTCAAATCCCGGCAACCAGCAACAACGGCCAAGTGACGGTCAACATCGACGTCGACAATGTCGCGCGCATGGAAGTTGAACTGTGTGGTTCCGGCGCAATTGACAACATCTGCTATGTTACACCAGCGGTTGTTGCTGACGGCTATGTTGATGGCACCGATGGCGATGACATCATTGATGTTGCCTATACAGGTGATCCTGATGGCGACATGATCGACAATAACGACGCCGTTCTGGCTGACCCCAATGGACCTGATCTGGCAGATGCCGGTGACAATGACGACTGGGTGCGTGCGGGGGCTGGCAATGACACTGTGAACGCTGGCGACGGCAACGACCTTATTCTGGGTGGTTCCGGTGATGATACGCTGAATGGCGAAGCTGGCGATGATCTGATTTACGGCGACAACAATGGCGCTGCTGCCTCGACTGTACGCGAAAGCTTTGAGTGGGATCAGGCCCCAGACCCTGACAGCTCAGGCAGCATCGACAATGGCGACAATCTTGAGGGTGGGTTCACCCAAAACACCGGCAATGTGACTGTTACATTCTCAGTGACCAACACCAGCTCGGCAGCGGAAACTGAATTTTCCACAGATGATCAGCGTATCTCGGACATCATCACTGATGGTGGCACTGCGGATGATGAAAGTTCGCTGGATTCCATCACGAATGGCTCGGGCAACTCGGCTGCATATGAGCTTGATTTCTCGGATGCCGTTGAGGATGTTTCCTTTCGCATCAATGACGTAGACGGCGACGGTGTTGTTACCGTTCGCGCCTATGATGTTGATGGAAATGAAATCACGGTAAACCTGACAGGCGGCAGCAATGTGACGTTGCTGGACACTGATAGCGTGGCCGGTGCGGATACAATTGACAGCAACGGTGGCTATGCTGCCGACACCAACGGAAACTATTCGGTTCTGGTTGATATTCCAGGTCCGGTTGCCCGTATTGAAATCATTCACTCGCAAGACGGTGGCAACAATTCCGGTATCAACGTCACAGACGTATATTATGATGTCCCAATTGCTGGTGTTGACGGCAATGACACCATTAACGGTGGCGAAGGCGACGACGTCATTTTCGGCGAAGGTGGCAACGACACCATCACCGGCGGTGAAGGCTCCGACACGATTTCAGGTGGCGCGGGCCGCGACACAATCATTGGCGGCGACGACGGTGATGTTGTAGACGGTGGCACAACCGGCGACGACAATGACACGCTCGACCTAAGCGGTCAGGGTCCATTGCGCGTCGTCAACGAAACCGTTGACGCGGATGGCGACTCGACCTCCGGTACCGTTGAATTCCTGGACAGCGACGGCAATGTTTCTGGCTCCATGACATTCACCGAAATCGAGACATTGATTTTGCCAGCGAACACTGGTCCAACAGCCAATGATGACAACTACGATGTCGAAGAAGACGGGTCGGTCACCTTCAACCCATTGCTGAATGACACGGATCCAGACTTTGACGCGTTGACGTTGGACGGGGCCTCTGATCCGGCCCACGGCACAATCACCGACAATGGTGACGGTACATATACCTACACACCAGACGCTGATTATAACGGCCCAGACTCGGTCACCTACACCATCAGTGATGGCAATGGCGGCACCGATACGGCGACGGTTACCTTCAACGTGACACCCGTCAACGACGCACCAGATGCGGTCAATGACACCATCACAACCGATGAGGACACAGCGGTAACCATCGACGTGTTGGACAACGACACTGACGTTGATGGCGACACGCTGACCATCACGGGGGCCTCGGTGCCAACCGCACAAGGTACAGTGTCAATCGTAGCAGGTGAACTTTTGTTCACACCTGCGGAAAATTTCAATGGTGTTGCAACGATTTCCTACTCGATCGAGGATGGCAATGGTGGCACAGACACAGCAACTGTCGAAGTTAACGTCACACCTGTGAACGACGACCCAATCGCAGTTGATGATGTGGCCGACACGCTTGAAGACACTGCTGTTACCATTGATCTGGTCGGCAACGACACTGACGTTGATGGTGATCCTTTGACCATCGGCACCGTTTCGGTTGACCCTGCATTCGGCACAGTCGTCGATAATGGCGACGGTACAGCGACCTTTACACCTGCGCTTAACTACAACGGCCCAGTGACCATTGACTACACAGTGGTTGACGGCGCTGGCGGCTCTGACGCTGGTCAGGCAACTGTGAATGTCGGCTCTGTCAACGATGGCCCAACAGCCAATGATGACACTGACACCACGGATGAGGACACACCGATCACCGTTGATCTGACAGCCAACGACACCGATCCGGATGGTGATGTGCTGACGGTTACAGGCGCTTCGGTGCCTGCCTCCGAAGGCACGCTCGTTGATAATGGCGACGGTACAGCGACCTTTACGCCTGCGGCCAATTTCAACGGCACAGCAACCATCAGCTACTCGGTCACTGACGGCAACGGCGGGACATCTTCGGCAACACACGTGGTGACAGTGAATGCTGTAAACGACGATCCGGTTGCTGTGGATGACATCGAAACCACTGATGAAGATCAACCAATCACCATTGATCTGGTCGGCAACGACACAGACGTTGATGGCGATCCTTTGACCATCGGCACCGTTTCGGTTGACCCGACATTCGGCACAGTTGTCGACAATGGCGATGGCACAGCGACCTTTACGCCTGCGCTTAACTACAACGGCCCGGTCACAATCACATACACAGTGGTTGACGGAAACGGCGGTTCTGACACTGGCGAAGCCATTGTTTCGGTTGGGGCGGTCAATGACGCGCCGGTTGCGAATGACGACACCGACACCACACTGGAAGATACAGCCATCACTGTTGATCTGATCGGTAACGATACAGACCCAGACGGTGACACGCTGACAGTGATCGGCGCTTCGGTGCCGGCGGGTCAAGGCACGCTGGTCGACAATGGCGACGGTACAGTAACCTTCACACCTGCGCCTGACTTCAATGGCGACGTGGTCATCAGCTACGAAATCTCTGATGGCAACGGCGGCACAGACACGGGCACTCACACCGTCACAGTGACACCGGATGGCGACGCACCTGTCGCGGTTGATGACACAGCGACAACCGATGAGGACACACCTGTCACCATCGACGTGTTGGCCAATGACACTGACGCGGACGGCGACACACCTGTAATCGTTGGCACGCCAACTGCACTGCACGGCACTGTGACCGTGAACCCGGATGGCACGCTAGAGTACACACCTGATGCGGATTACAACGGTGACGACACAATCACCTACGTTGTTGGCGACGGGAACGGCGGTACCGATACCGGCGAAGTGGCTGTAACAGTTGCACCGATCAACGACGATCCGGTTGCCAATGATGACACTGCGGCGACCGACTATGAAACGCCTGTCATCATTGATGTGCTGGCCAACGATACAGACGTCGATGGCGATACGCCTGCCGTTCAGGGCGTCCCAACATCGGCCAACGGCACAGTTGTTGTGAACCCGGATGGCACCATCACATTCCTGCCGGATGACGGTTTTGAAGGTGACGCGGTCATCAACTATGAAATCACAGACGGCAACGGCGGCACAGATTCAGCCGTCGTAACAGTCACAGTAGCTGCGAACCCACAAGACGGGATCGTATCAGGCACAGCCGGTGATGATATCATCGACTATGACTATGTTGGCGACCCCGAAGGTGATCTGGTTGACCACAACGATGAAATCCTGCCGGGCGAAGGTCCGAATGATGACATCATCCTGGCTGGTGCTGGCAACGACATAATCGAAGCGGGCGAAGGCGATGACGAAGCCTACGGCGAAGACGGTGACGATACGATCAATGGCGGTGCTGGCGATGACTATCTATCCGGCGGCGAAGGCGACGACATCATTCATGGTGGTGATGGTGACGATACGTTGGATGCTGGCCAAGGCCGCGACCGACTGTATGGCGAAGACGGCGACGATACGCTGTTGGGTGGGCCAGGAACCGACCTGATGGACGGTGGTGCTGGCGACGACACCATTCTTGGTGGCAACAGCGATGACAACATCATTGGCGGCGACGGTAACGACATCGTTGAAGGCAATGATGGCGACGACATCATCGACACATCCGGTTCCAACTCGACCGGTCTGGATGCGCGCCCCGATATTGCCTATCCTGGTCTGTATCCTGCTGATCTTGACCCGAATGACGATAGGGACACCGTTTCAGGTGGGGCTGGTAACGACACCATCACAACCGGTGACGATGCTGATATCATCGACGGTGGCACAGGCGACGACTTCATTGATGGCGGCATTGATGCCGACACCATCGACGGTGGCGACGGCAACGACACCATCATCGGTGGCGAAGGCTCAGACATCATCGACGGCGGTGCTGGCGACGATGTGATCTATGCCGGTCTGCACAACTCCGTGACAGATGTTCTGGACATCGAGGATGATGGTTCCAACCCATTCGGTCCTGATCTGGCGCCAAACAACGGCATGGATGTTGTCCATGGCGGCGAAGGCAACGACACCATCTATGGTGCCGATGACGACGACACATTGTACGGCGATGCGGGTGACGACTATATCGACGGTGGCATCGACGATGACACAATCGATGGTGGTTCCGGTGATGACACGCTGATCGGTGGTCAAGGCAACGACACCATGACCGGCGGCACAGGCGATGACAGCTTTGACGGTGGCACCGGCTCTGACACAATGTCAGGTGGCGATGATCAGGATACCTTTACCAATATCACCGCTGGTGACGTGGTAGACGGTGGCGAAGGCGGCGTTGACTACGATACGCTGGACCTGACCGGAACGCGCCCTGTTGATGGCACAATTCGTGTCATCTATGACGCGGGTAACCCTGAAAACGGTCACGTTGATTACCGTGATGCCGATGGCAACATCATCAACACCATGGAATTCACGAACATCGAGAACGTCATTCCATGTTTCACCCCGGGCACGCTGATTGCGACGCCAAAAGGTGAGCGTCTGGTGGAAGAACTGCAAATGGGTGACAAAATCATCACCCGTGACAACGGCATTCAGGAAATTCGCTGGGTTGGCGAAAAGAAACTGGGTTGGAAAGACCTGGCCGCAAACCCACACCTGAAACCGATCCTGATCCAAAAAGGATCACTCGGCAACGATCTGCCCGAGCGCGATATGATGGTGTCACCAAACCACCGTATGTTGGTGGCCAACGACAAAACCATGCTCTACTTTGAAGAGCGCGAGGTTTTGGCAGCGGCCAAGCATCTGGTCAACAACAACGGTGTTCACACTGTTGAGACCATGGGCACCAGCTACTTGCACTTTATGTTCGACAACCACGAAGTTGTGCTGTCGGACGGTGCCTGGACCGAGAGCTTCCAGCCTGGTGATTACAGCTTGCAAGGCATCGGCAACGCGCAGCGCGCTGAAATTCTGGAACTGTTCCCTGAATTGGCAACGGCCGAAGGGATCAAGGATTATCAGTCCGCACGGAAAACGCTAAAAGCACACGAAGCGCGGCTTTTGGCAAAATAGATTGGTTGCACGAACCTAACTCATCTGGCTGGCCGAACGCATTTATGTGCAAACGCTGCCTCGGCCAGCCAGATGAACGCAACTTTTCGACCGGCGATCAACTACATATGAATATGCAGCTTTCTTAGGGCGCCCAGTGCCCTGAGGGAACGAGAATCGGAGGTTGGTATAGATGCCAGCCTCCGATTTTTTTGTTGCAAATGGGATTGGGACAGTGAACCTTGGTTTTGGAAGCGCAAACCAACAATAGGGACACTTATGAAACCCTATCTAAAAACAACACCAACCCGTGATGGGTTTTTTGGCGATTATGGCGGAGCAATGCTGCCGCCGCCGTTGGTGCCGCATTTTCAAGGGCGGCCAACGCCAATTTCCTATTTGAAAAACCTGTCTGAAATGGCTGGCGGGGCGCAGATCTACGCCAAACGCGAGGATTTGAACACGGCGGCACATCTTCAATACTGGGCGACCATGCGGCCACGCTGACCTAAGGCCAGGGCGGCGACATCCACGGATTCCGTACCACTATTGGTGGACGACGCGGGCGAACCAGCCCCTGTGAACACCTTGGCGTCCGGTTTGGACTACTCCGGTGTTGGGCCAGAACATGCATTTGCAAAAATCCGGACGGGTGAGCTACACCACGGCGGATGACAAAGAATCGCTAAAACGTTTTATGATCTGTCGCGCCTTGAGGGTATCATTCCAGCGCTGGAAACGGCCCATGCCTTGGCATTTGCAATGCGCGAAGCCAAAAACCACATGGGGAAATCCAGTTTGATCAACCTGTCGGGCCGCGGTGACAAAGACATTGATTATGTCACCGAAACCTACGGGTTTGGCGAATAGGCTCACGAAAACCAATCTTGACGCCCTGAGAAGAACGGGGCGTTAAACATTAGGACGTTTTATCGCGCCAAACGGCCCAATCTGCTGGCGTATCCAGATCAGTGATCGCACGATCATCGGGCAGGGGCACCAGATGCACCCTGTTTGCATGTCGGCGAAAAAGGTGGCGCGCCCCTGCATCACCTTGAAGCTCTCCAAGATCATTTAGCGCCCATCGGGGCAGTAAAACAGGGTTGCCTGCGGTGCCGCCCTGACTGGCGGCGCGCTGGATGTCACCCTTAGGATCGCCTCCAAAGCTATTGATAAGACAGATATAATCATCGCTTGTGATGTCAGGCATATCGGCCAATGCCACCAGCAGGCCCGCGTAATCGGCCGAAATCACTTGCAATCCCGCCCGCAAGGACTGTGCCATGCCCAGATCAGTTTCGGACACCTCAATGATCTGAACGTTCATATCCGCCAATGCGGTTTGGCGCGCCGCATTGCCCTTGGGCAGGGTGACGAAAACCGGATGGCCGGTTGCCACCGCGCGGTCCACCACATGGCGCAACAAGGTTGTGCCGTTGACGTCCATCAACAGCTTGTCACGGCCTTTCATGCGGCGTGAACTGCCCGCAGCCAGGATCAGAATTGGGATACTCATAGGGTTAGTTTACCCGCGCATCCGCGCCCCGTCAGCATCAAACAGCGGCGTTGTGATCAAACTTGCGGCACACATCTCGCCCAGTATCTCGATCTCGGCTTTCAATCCATCCTGCGCCATTTCACGCGGGATCAGGCCCATTGCGATGGATTTGCCCGCATAATGCGAATACCCGCCCGAGGTGCAGTAACCGACAACGTCGCCGCCGATGAACACCGGTTCATAGCCGTGAACATCAGCGTCCGTGGTGGCAACCTCGAACGCCACCAACAGGCGGGCAGGAGGTGTCACCCGCTCGGCCTCGGCCGCCGCTCGACCAATGAAACCGGCGTCTTT
>JGI24023J19991_10002803_pt1 | contig 12484 bp, 11 predicted proteins | sample Cruoilmetagenom1_FD_19991 | JGI IMG/M metagenome (IMG submission 19991)
GATTAAACCTGAAAATATTTTTATACTTGATATTAAAGAAGAGTTTGTAAAAGAATATGTATTCCCAATGTTTAGAGCAAATGCTATTTATGAGGGTGAATACCTTTTAGGTACATCTATAGCTCGTCCTTTAATAGCTAAGAAACAAATTGAAATAGCAAACAAAATGGGTGCTGATGCCGTTTCTCATGGAGCTACAGGGAAAGGGAATGACCAAGTAAGATTTGAACTTGGGTATTTAGGATTAAATCCAGATATTACAGTTATTGCTCCTTGGAGAGAATGGGATTTAAACTCAAGAGAAAAACTTTTGGCTTATGCAAAAGAAAATGGAATAGAGATAGCGCAAAAACATCTTGATAAAGATGGAAACCCAGCAATAAGCCCATATTCTATGGATGCAAACTTACTTCATATCTCTTATGAAGGATTACATTTAGAAAATCCAAATAATGAACCAGAAGATTCTATGTGGTTATGGACAACAGACCCTGTAGATGCACCAAATACACCTGAATATATCACTATTGGATATAAAAATGGTGATCCTATTTCTATAAACGGAGAAGAGCTAAACCCAGCAACACTTCTTAAAAAATTAAATGATTATGGAAATAAACATGGAATTGGAAGAATAGATATTGTTGAAAATAGATATGTAGGGATGAAAGCACGAGGATGTTATGAAACTCCAGGTGGAACTATTATGTTAAAAGCTCATAGAGCGATTGAATCTATTTGTTTAGATAGAGAAGAAGCACATATGAAAGATGGTTTAATGCCAAAATATGCAGAGCTTATCTATAATGGTTATTGGTTTAGCCCTGAAAGAAGAATGATTCAAGTTGCTATTGATGAAACACAAAAATATGTAGAGGGTGAAGTACGATTGAAACTTTACAAAGGAAATGTATTTGTTGTAGGAAGAGATTCTATACATTCACTGTATAGTGAAGCACACTCTACATTTGAAGAAGATGAAGTTTACAATCAAAAAGATGCAGAAGGTTTTATTAGACTCAATGCATTGCGACACATTATCGCAGGTAAAAAAAGAAAATAATTTTAAGCTAAGGTTTAACCTTGGCTTTTTTTATAATTGATTTAAAAAATAATTTTAAAGGTTTTTTATGGAATATCTTAAAGACTTAGGGCATATTTGTAAAATCAACTCATACACAAAAAATAAAAAAGGTGTAGATAAAGTTGGTTTAGTGATGAAACAATGGCTTGAAGCTATTGGATTTGAACTTACAACATATGCAAGAGAAAGCATAGGGAACCATCAACTTTTTTCAACTCCTAAAACTAGTGGAAAAAAAATACTTCTTTTAGGTCATAATGATACTGTATTTCCAGAGGGTATTTTTGATAATTATCATGAAGATGAGACTTGGGTTTATGGAGCAGGTGTTTGTGATATGAAGGGTGGCAATATCGTAGCTATTGAAGCTTTAAAAAATATTTATCCATTAAATGAAAAAATAGAAAATATTGATTTTTTACTTGTAAGTGATGAAGAGACGGGGAGTGATGATAGTAAGTTTATTACTTTAGAGTTAGCAAAAAACTATGACTATTGTTTTGTTTTTGAAGCAGCTGGAGAAAACCTTGAAGTAGTAACTGGTAGAAAAGGTGTTGGAACTTATACAATTACTATAGAAGGTCGTGCAGCTCATGCAGGAACCAGTTATATAAAAGGTATCAATGCAAATTTAGAAGCTTGTGCAAAACTACAAGAGTTAACAAAACTAACAAATATTGAAATTGGAACAACAGTAAATGTAGGAAAAATTACAGGTGGAATTGGTGCAAACACTATTAGTCCAAAATGTGAACTTCTTCTAGAGATACGATATAAAATAAATAGCGAAAGAGATAGATTACTTCATGCACTAAATAGAATAACTAATAAGAATTATGTAGAGGGTACTACATCTACACTAGAAGGGGTAATTCAAAGAGATGTTATGGAACCAAATGAGAAACAATTAAATTTTATAAAAACACTTGAAAAAATCACTAATCAAACAATTGGTACTGAACAAAGAGGTGGAGTAAGCGATGCAAATCATGTGGCATCTTGTGGCGTGATTACACTTGATGGATTTGGACCATTTGGTGATGGGGATCATACAGTTAATGAAAGAGCTTTAAAAAGTAGTTTCATTCAAAGAATAGATATGATGACAAAGATGTTACAACACCATCAATCTAATAACTTTATATTTTAAAAGGATATGTACAATGGCAAATGATAGAACAATAGGTATGTGGCTTTACCAAAATGGTGGTGGGGATGTTATTCAGGAAAAAATCATAAAGAAACTTCAAGACAGAGGTATAGATACTATTGCTGGATTAAATCTAAAGCATGCTATAGCAAAAAATAAAAATATTATTTGTAAAAGTGATGGTGGAGATGTAAAACACAAACTCAATGAACTAGATCTCTTTTTCTCATACAATGCAGGTGAACAAACACAATACCAAATGTATCTCTATCAAGCATTAAATAGAGTAATACCTATGATAAACTCTTATGATGCATTTGCACTCACTGAAGATAAATTTCACACCTCATTTGTACTAAGAAATCACAATATTCCAACTGCAGACTATAAACTATGTCATAGAGATAATGGATTTGAGCTCAATAAAATTATTAAAAAATGGGATAAAATGGTTTATAAACCTACAGATGGTTGGGGTGGTGTAGGTCTTACTAAAATTGAAAATGAAGCAAATTTGGATATGCTTATGCCTTTTTTAAACCAGATGGATTTACGATACTTTTATGTGGAAAAATTTATAAAATATGACAATACAGATTTTAGAGTAGATATTGTTGATGGACAATTTGTAAGCTGTTATGGAAGAAAAGCAGGTGGTAAAGATTGGAGAACAAATATTACAAGTGGTGGATCTGTATTTTTAAGAGAACCAAATGATGAAATAGTGGACATTGCAATCAAAGCCTGCAAAGCTTGTGAAGTTGATATTGGTGGGGTTGATATTATCTATGATCAAGAAAAAGAGCAATATCTTATACTTGAAGTAAATGGAATATCTGCATTTGCAACACCAGAACAAGAAAAATTGGGACTAGATTTTAATGATAAAAAAATAGATTTAATTGTAGATTTAATAGATAGAAAAACACAAAAAGGAAAGAAGTAAAATGGCACTTAGTAATAAAAAATTACCAAAATTAGGATTTTTATATTTAGATTATGTATTAAGATTTTTTGACCACTCAAATTTTAAGGGATGGCCAGAAAAAATCGAAACTGTAACATACCATTGGGGAAATGACAAAGAGAGATTTATCAAAGAGGTAAAAAGAAAAAAAATAGATGCTATAATAGGAAATGTTCCAGCAACTGCTTATGAAACATTTAGAGAAATAGCTCGTGCCTTACCAAATGTACGATTTATTCCAAGTCTTGATACACAGTTTTCAAATAAATCAAAAGAAAATGTTACACGATTTGCGTGGAAATATGATTTACCAATACCAAAAACATATATCTATTACAATAGACCAAATGCGGATAAATTTTTACAAAAATGTGAATATCCAAAAATAGTAAAAAAATCTTATGGACCATCTAACTATGGTGGATATTTTGTGCATAAAGTTGATAGTTATCAAGAAGCAAGAAAATTATATGATGAAAAAAAATACCATCCTATGTATTTCCAAGATTTTGTACCTATGGAAGCTGATATCCGTGTTATGCTTATAGGTCATAAACCTATATGTGCATTTTGGAGAAGAGCTCCTGAAGGAGAGTGGCTTACAAATACTTCTCAAGGTGGAAGTATGGATTATAACAATGTTCCAAAATCTGTACTTGATCTTGCTGTCAAAGTTTCTAAAGCAGCTAATGCTGAGTATTGGGCCTGTGATGTAGCTTATGGAAAAGATGGAAAAGTAAGAATTCTAGAGTGTGCAACTGCATTTGCTGCTTTCCCATATATAAGAGACTGGATTGGTCAATATATTATGTGGTCATTAAGTGAGGGAAGATTTAGAAAACCTCATTGTCCTATGTTTAACTGGGAAGAGTTAGGAAAAATTGATAGTAGTTTATTGAGAACTATGAGACATATTGCATTTGGACAATATAGTTCATCATTTGATGGGGCATATTTTGGTAAAAAGAAAAAAATGTATGGAGATAGTGAAGTATATTTACATAAACTAGATGAAACATACAAAATGTACGACGTGAAAAGAAGATGGACAGAAGAGTGGCCAAGTGAAAAATGGAATTACCAAGATAAATTTGCACTGAATAATCTTAAAGCAATGAAAGTGCCAAATCTCAAAAATGAACATGCTCTAAATCCAACAGGTGAAGATCGGCAAAGCCCTAGTACAACACCACAACTTACAAAAAAAGAATTAAAAAAGCTACTTACCTCTGTCAAAGGTGTTGGGGATAAAAAATTTAATAAAATGATAGAAGAGTTAGGTTCAAAAAATGAAATTATTGGAGTTTTAGAACAAAGTCCTTCTATATTATTAAATATAAAAGGTATCACAGAAAAAATAGTAAAAAGAATTTCAAATGCTTGGAATGAATTTACTAAAAATAATTAAAAAGGTATATTTTAATATATGAAACAACAATACAAGTCTTATAAACAAACATGTGAATTTTTACAAGAATGTGTAATAAACTATCCAGATATTATCTCTATAAAATCCATAGGTAAAACTTGGGAGGATAGAGATATTATGCTAGCAACAATTTCACTAAATGTTGAAAATGCAGATTTAAAACCTGCTATGCTTTATACAGGAACTATCCATGCTAGAGAGTGGATAGGAAATGAGTTAGCAGTTTCGTTTATTGATTATTTATTAAAAAACCATAATTCAAACCCTAAAATTTTAAGAACACTTAGAAGAAATACATTATATATAGTTCCTTGTTTAAATCCTGATGGTTTTGAATACAGTAAATCTCATTTTTCTTTTTGGAGAAAAAATAGAAGAGATAATAAAGATGGAACTTTTGGAGTTGACTTAAATAGGAATTTTAGTGTTGGATATCAAAAAATTAAAGATACTGCATCAAATGTATATAGTGGACCAGCACCCTTTAGTGAACCAGAAACTATGGCTATGAAAAATTTTGTTGATACACATGAAAATATTACTATTGCTTTAGATTATCATAGTCAAGGTAATGTTTTTTTCCCAGCTCATAAGTTTAATCATGAGATGGAGATAGATGGAACTGATTTAAATACAATTTGTGCAAATATGAATTTTGAAATACATAAAGCAACAGGAAGACAATATGGCATTCATAGAGGAAAACCACCTACAAAACTTATAAGTGGAAGTGGTCGAGAATATTATTATAGCAAAGGTATCATGGCAACTGTCGTTGAGGTAGGAACAAGAAACATACCTGATTTTATGCAAAATATGAAAGAGAGTATTGATGAGAATATTCCAGCACTTTTACGAACATTTGGTGAAGCACAAAACTATTCAAAACATGCACCTAAAAGAGTTCAAAATTTTCATATTGAATCATATACACATGATGAAGTTACATTAAGTTGGAATTACGAGGTCAACAAAGATATCTATTTTCAAATATTTAGAAATATAGAAGATAAAAAAGCATGTAATGAAGCAAATTTAATTTGTGAAACATACAAGACTAGTTTTACAGATATCCAATTACAAAGTGGAAGTGCCTATTATTATTACATACGTGCTGTAAATAATTTGACACGTGTTAAATCCCCTTTTTCACCAAGAACAAATATCAAAACACTTCTTGAACCAGATGAATTTAGTAAAACTATTTTTCCAAACCCAAATGAGATAGGATATGTAGCACAAAAATTGGTTGAAACCAACAAAAAACATTTTGGTTATAACTCTTTATTTATTGGTGTTAATGAAACAAAAGGTATTAGTTATGGTGTATTACAATTTAATCTTGATAATATACCGCAAAATGCAATTATAAAAGAAGCCTGTATCTCCCTTTATCCTTTAAATAGAGTAAATGCAAAAATAGAAAAATATGGAGAATGGTCTATCTCTTTTATAGATAAACAAAGTGTAGCAGAATTAAGTGATTTTGATCAAATAAATAATGCTATTTCAATAGAAACATTAGGGCAAACTATCCCTTCAGAAAAACTAACACAAGGTATTTGGAGTCATTGGAATTTAAATAGTAGTGAAAGAGATATACTTCAAAGACAATTAGAAGATAAAAAAGTATTATTTAAACTTTCTGGTCCTACTGAACTTCCAGAAGGAAGAGATAGCCAAATGATGATGTTTGATATAGGTTATGGAAATTTTGGTGGTGGTTTACACTATCGACCAAGAATAGAGATAAAATACACTATTCCTAGTATTGAAGTTGTTGTCGAATCATCAAAAATAACATCTGTCTGTACTAATATGATGGATGAATCAAAACTTGTATGTGGATTTGATGAAAATAACAATAAAATATATGGGGTGATGGAATTTGATTTAGAACAATTACCAAATCCAGATGAAACTGTAATTACTGATAGTTATATTCAAATAAAAAATAAAAAAGCGACAAAAACAACACAAGATATTAGATACAATGTAGAGTTTGTTGATTTGGAAAATATCACTTATGATAATATGCGAAATAGAGATAGAATAGAATTTATAGGATATGAAGTAAGCAGGACGGATATACAAAAACAAAAAACTCATAAGTTTATTTTTGATTATTTTTCTTGTCTCGCTTTGGAAAATGTTCATAAGACAAATAAAAAAGCAAAATTTGTTATCAAACCTACTTCTTCAGATATAAAAAATCATATTGTAGAGTGGTACGGAAAAGATGGTGAAAATAGTGTAAAACTTGTTGTTAAATATATTCAAAGAAGAAGAGAACCAGTTTCACAAATATCAAACTTAACCTATATAAAAGAAAAAAACAAGATAAAACTTTCTTGGGAAAATCCAAAAGATAAAGATTTTGTAGGTGCTTTTGTAGTAAGAAATAGATTTCATCCACCAAAAAATCCACTTGATGGGGATAAAATATATGGCGGTTCTGATAATTATACTTATGATAATTTTGGGAGTTTAAATATTGGCAAATATTATGCCGTATTTACTTATGACAATGTACCAAATTATAGTGAGCCAACTATTATTAAATATAAAGTAGAAGAGTAGTATAAAAAGAAAATGTTGAAAAATAAACTAATATTCGTATTTATACTGTTTTTTTTAGTAGGTTGTACTACAAGTGACATTCAATCACTTACAACAGCAGCTCTAAGTAAAAATCCAACTGTAGCTTTTCAAAGCCTTGCAAAAACAAAAGTAACAAGCTATGCAACAAATCCAACAAAATTAGTATCTGATATAAAAGCTATGGATGCTTTTTTAAAGGATTTTAAAAATAACATCTCTCAATTTTGGGGTATTGAAAATGTAAAAATACCACAAAAAAAAGAGTATGTAAAATATATGCAAAACTATAAAAGTAGGGCATTAATAGACTTCGATAAAGGGATTGTTACAGTTGAAACTCTTGATACCAAAAATTCTAAAAGTAGTTTAAAAGAGGCTGTTGTTACTACTTTATTGCTTCCTGATGATCCAAGGACAGCTGATTTATTTGGTTCAAAACCTGTAAAACTAGGGGGTATTCCTTATTTATTGGGAGAAGTGAAAGATGATCAAAATAAAGATATACGATATAGTTGGCGTGCAAATAGATATGCTGAAATTTTGGCAAAAAATAACTTTCAACAAAAAACTATCACAAAAGAGGGAAAAAAAGTAAAAATTTCTTATGTAAGTATTCCAATGGTAAAAGACCATGCAAATATAAGAGTTGCTAAATTTAAACCTATAGTAAAAAAATATGCACAAAAATATCAATTAAGTAAAAATCTAGTATATGCAATTATCCAAACAGAAAGTAATTTTAATCAATTTGCAGTAAGTGGAGCAGGTGCAATTGGACTTATGCAAATAGTCCCTACAAGTGCAGGGAGAGATGCATATAAACATGCAAAAGGGAAATCTTGGACTCCAAGTAAATCATACCTTTTTGATGCAACAAACAATATAGAGTTAGGAAGTGCCTATATACAAATACTAGGAAAAAACTATCTTAAAGGTATAACAAATCCTATATCTAGAGAGTATTGTGTCATAAGTGCTTATAATACAGGAAGTGGAAATGTTCTAAAGACTTTTAATAGTAATAGAAATAGAGCAACAACACTCATCAACAAAAAAACACCAGCTGAAGTATATTCAACATTAAGAACAAAACTTCCTTATGTTGAAACAAGAAACTATCTTAAAAAAGTGGTTACTTATAAAAAACAGTTTGTAAATATTTAACTTACACTATCAACATAGCATCACCATAAGAGAAAAATCTGTATTTTTCTTTTATAGCTTCATCATATATCTTCATAGTTTTCTCTAATCCAATAAATGATGCTACAAGCATAATAAGTGTTGACTTTGGTAAATGAAAGTTTGTAAGAAGATAGTTTACTCTTTTTGGTTGATTAAGAGGATTTAAAAATAAGTTTGCTTCTCCTGAAAGTTGTTTTGTGTCATTGTAATACTCAATAGTTCTTGTGACTGTTGTCCCTACTGCTAATATTTTTTTATCCCCGTCTAAAATCTCTTTTGACATTTCAGGTATATTATAAAACTCACTGTGCATAGGATGTTCTAAAATATCTTCACATTCAACTGGCTTAAAAGTACCAGCTCCCACATGAAGAGTTACATAATTTGTATGATAATGATTTTTTAGATTTTCCAATAACTCAGGAGAAAAGTGCAATGAAGCGGTTGGAGCTGCAACAGCACCATAGTTTTTTGCAAATAGTGTTTGGTAGTTTGTATTATCTGATTCTTCATCTTCTCTTTTAATATAAGGTGGAAGAGGTAGATGTCCTATAGTATTTAAAATTTCTACAAGAGATAAAAAATCTAACTCAATATTATCTTGATAAAACTTTACTGTTCTTGTGCCATCTTCTTGTAACACTAATACTTCTACAGTTAAATTGTTAGGAAAAGTTATAATATTTCCAACGAGTACTTTCCCTCTCATATAGACTAAATACTGATTATTTGGTAAAGGTTTATTGAAAAGTAACTCTATTTTTCCACCTGTTTCTTTATACCCAAATATTCTAGCTTTTATCACTTTCGTATCATTGAAAAAGATTTCTGTATTTGTTGGAACAAAGTCTAATAAATGTTTGAAAGTAGTATGAGTAATAATATCTTTTAAAGTATCATAAACTAATAGCTTCGCTTCATCTGCAGGCTCTACTGGATAAGTGGCTATTAGTTCATTTGGTAAGTTGTAGTCATAACTTGATGTTTTTAGAGGGTCTATCATACTATTTAGTATCTTCTTCTACCTCTTCTTCATCAAATTCTTCTTCCTCTTCCTCATCAGTAGCAGGATTAAATACCTTTGCTATATAAATTGATACACCATAAAGTAAGATAAGTGGTCCAGCCATTAAAAACTGTGTGATAACATCTGGTGGTGTCAGTAGTGCAGAAGCTATAAAAATAAGTACAACTGCATATTTAAAAAAGTCTTTTAGTGTTCTATCTGTTACAAGTCCTATAATTGCTAAGAAAAATGTAAATACAGGTAACTCAAAAGCTAATCCAAATCCAAATAATAGTTTCGTAAAGAAGCTTACATATTTTCCAATACTTGGCATAACAGATACAACTGTACTACCAAAATTAATCAAAAATTCAAATCCAAAAGGTACAACAATATAGTATGCAAATGAAGCACCAATCAAAAACATAACAGTAGCACCTAATACAAAAGGGATAACTAGTTTTTTTTCATTGTCATATAATCCTGGTGCCAAAAATAGCCACATTTGCCATAAGATAACAGGAAGTGAAACTAAAAACGCACTAAAGAAAGCCACTTTAAGTGCTGTAAAGAATGTCTCTTGTACTTCAATAGCTACCATTTTAGAGCCCTCAGGCAATACAGCTTCAACAGGTACCATCATCCAGTTTAAGATTGGTTCATATACAGCAAAACAAGCAAAAAATGCTACGAATAGTACAGCAGCAGATATAACAAGTCTTTTTCTTAAATCTGCTATATGTGGTTTTAAATCATCAAACATTAAACTTCCTTGTCTTTATTTAGTGATATTTTTTCTTTTTTTGACTTTTTTGTATCAGTAGAAGGTGTTTCTTTTTGTTCTACTTGTTTTGGTTCTGCTGATGTAGCAATATCATCTAAATCTATATTTGCCATATTTTGAATATTTGACATGCTTGCTTTTAGTTTTTCTGCATCTTCTTTTAACTCAGACATATTGAGTTCTTTGTCTAAAGATGATTTTGCATCGCTAAGTTCACCTTTTATTTTTTTGAAAAACTTGGCACCCTCAACCAAGGCACTTGGAAGCTTCTCAGGACCCAAAGCAATGATTGCAACAATAAGGACTAAAAAAATCTCCATAAAACCCATACCAAACATATAAATACCTTTTATTAATTATTAGTCTGGGATTTTACCTAATTTTTGATAAAATTCCACATAATTTAAGATAATAAAAATTTGGAGAATAATAATGATAAAATTGTTAATACTAGCACTTGTAGGATTTGTTTTTTATATGTTAACCAGAGGATATAAAAGTAGTGACTTTCAACATATAAAAGTAGATGGGAAACAAACCTTCAACGGAAACTTAGAGGAACACGAAGCTGGACTTTTAGTAGCTATGATGGCAAAAGTTGCTAAAGCAGATGGAAAAGTAAGTGAACTAGAAGCTGAAATATTAAGCCATACTTTTACGGATATATCAAATCATTTTGAAAATAGCAATGAGATAAGAGAACAATTAAAAGCTATCTATAAAAAAGAGATGAATAGTTTTGACAATACTATAGGAATAGCACAAAAGTATCTCGCACTTACAAAAAGAGAATATCACAAAAGGTTAAAAGTGCTAGAATATCTTTTAAATCTTGCATTCATAGATAGTGATTTTTCAAAAACAGAATTTATGATTACAGAAGATATAGCAAATGCTATGAAAATAAAAAAAGCTGACTTTGAAGCTATGATAGCTCAGTTTGAACAATATTATGCACAAAAACAAAATACAAAACAATTTTCGCTTGAAAAAGCATATGAAGTTTTAGGTGCAACTTCTACTGATGATGCTGGTACTATCAAGAAAAAATATAGACAACTCGTAAAAGAAAATCATCCAGATATTATCACAGGGCAGGGGGCTAGTCAATCTATTATTGATGAAGCAACTAAAAAACTTCAAGAGATAAATGAAGCATACGAACTAATCAAAAAAGAGAAAGCGTAATATATGGCTGATTTTAATTTTAATTACGAAGTATGTAGTTGTAGAAAAGTGACATTAGGAGAGATAGTCCATGCTATCAAAGAGCAAGGTGCTACAACTGTTGAAGAGATAGGGGAACTTACAGATGCAGGAACTGCTTGCGGTTGTTGCAAATGTGCAGAAGATGATTTTGGAGAACCAAAAATGAAACTCTACTTAGATCAAATAATAAAAAAGTTTGCATAATATGGCTGATACAAATAAACTAGAACTCATAGAAGAGATAAAACATCTCATAAGTGTAGATGGTACAACTATTGATATAAATCCAAACTATCTAGAATACTTTGAATTAGAGGAGTTAGAAGATATAAAACAACAACTTTTTAACAATAAATCAAACGTAAAATCATTTACAAAAGAGTATGTAGAGGAACTCTACGAAAAATTTTCATAATAGGAAAATTTTTAAGGTATAGTTAATAGTTAATTCACTATAATTTTTGTCCAAAAACATTCCGGCATAGCTCAGCGGTAGAGTAGATGACTGTTAATCATTTGGTCCCTGGTTCGATCCCAGGTGCCGGAGCCATAATCCTAAAAACCCCTTTAAATCAACATTTAAAACAAATATATTTTATATGGTGACAATTTAGTACCATTTTCTTTTTATCTAAGTTAATTAATATGATAGAATTATAACTTTAAAATAAAGGCAAGTTATTGGGCATTAAAAATCGCATTTATTTAGGTATTATCACTTCTCTTATTTTACACCACTTTAGAAATATTTTCTATGACAAGAGTATCTATATTACAAAACTTAAAGCTAAACGAATCAGCAAAAATTTTCTTGTAACATTTTTAGTTCATTTGTAGTTTTTGACAAAATATTTTGAGCTGATGCGTATGTGGATACTCTTCTTATTTTTGGAAATACTTTTTGGATATATTTTAAAATCTCTAAAAGATAAGGAGTGTTTAAAGAAAGTGCATCTCCATCACTATAAATATCTTTAATTCTCTTACTTTTGCCATAAATAACTCTTTTTATAATTATTTTACAAAATTATAGTCATTTTTTGATAAAATTCCTTTATAAATTGTAAGC
>JGI24023J19991_10002806_pt1 | contig 12471 bp, 14 predicted proteins | sample Cruoilmetagenom1_FD_19991 | JGI IMG/M metagenome (IMG submission 19991)
GACAAATATTTTAGCACTACAAAGTGCTAGTCAGATAAGCCAGAACAAGAGAAATATCGGTAAGTGTATGATACTTCATGGTGAAGGCATGATTTGTTTTAAGGCGTTTTCCCGCAGTTCACGTTGCTCCTCATTTAAAGTTGATACTATGTCATTATGTAGTGATTTAATAGCCTCTAGTGAGAGATGCCTTGTAGAGATTATTGGTTCACGACTGGTGGAGAAATCATCCCAATTCTTTGATAAAGCGGTTACACCTAGCTCTCTCATATGCTCATATAGATATGTACCAGGGAAAGGAACCGTAAAGGAAATAGATACAATAGCTCCTGCCTTAAGTAACTCCACCATAAGTTTCTTTGTCTGCAATACTGTTTCTACCGTGTCTTCTGGGTGAGGTATCATAAAACTGCAGTAAGCATTCATTCCCAGTTCTAAAGTCCACTTAACCACTTTTCTAACCTGCTCTACCGTAGTTCCTTTTTTTATTGAGTTGAGTATACTTTGAGAACCGGACTCAACCCCATAAGTGACTGCCTTACAACCAGCATCAGCCATCCTTTTTAGCATATCCTTATTCTTATATGTAGCGTCTTAAATATTTGCGCATAATATCTTGAGCACACTATTTGGCTCCTCCCACTGGGCAAAGCGAGAAGTTAAAGCTACTTCCAACTCTTTGGTCGATTCGAAATAACGGTTGTGTGTTACCTGTCTGCGAGTGATTCTCCACACTCGCTCGATTGGATTGAGTTCGGGGGAATAGGGTGGCAGGAAAACTCGCACCAGACGGTCTTGATTCTGAATGAAAAAGTCTCTTAAATCTCGAGCTTTGTGCCAACTGACGTTGTCCAGGATAAGGTGTATCTTTCCCTCTGTATGTTGAAGGAGGTAATGAAGAAAGTCGCCGAAGGTCTCGGCGTTGAAGGTCGAGGCTTCTTTGGTAAGCAGGCATCCTGTTTTCAAATTGAGGGCTCCAAAGAACCCCACTTTCTGACGAGTTGAAGCAGAAAGCACATGAGGTTGTTGACCTCGGGGAGCCCACATACGTATGAGACTGGTATGACGTTGGAAATGAACTTCGTCTTCGCACCAAAGTTGAATGCTGGGATCTCTCATCCATTGGTAGAAGTTTTTTTAAACACCTCTTGCTCAAGAGGATCGGCTTCACGAGCTTGGCGACGAGGTCTCTGCAAGGTAAACCCAAGCTGGTGAAACAGCCTTTGACACTGCCGTACACCCAAGGAGACAGAATAATGTTTTTCAAGATGGTGAGATAGTAATGCACCATCCCAAAGATTTTGATCATATCCCAGTTCTCGAGGGGAGTGTTGTAATTCGTCTTGCAACCTTTGCTGCTCCGAAGAGGAAAGCCGGCTGGGGCGACCCGGGCGCTCTCCCTCGCACAGACCAGCAAGACCATGTGAGAGAAGCTGGTGAACCCAATACTCAATGGTTCTCGGTGAGTGTCCGTAGATTCGTGCTGCCTCATACGAACTGGCTCCTTGGAGAACGCACAGAACAACATGAAGCCGATGAAAATATCGCCCTTCCCTGGTACGGGATATCTCGTCTTGGATGGCAGCGACAAATATTTCTGCATTCGAAATCGCTATCCTTCTCACTGGGAGCACCTCCTATACTGTTTGCCCCCAGTATATCTTGAAACTTAATCATGAGCAATTACTTATGGCGTTACATATAGTTCAACGCCGCCGGTGAGTACTTCCTCTACGCTGTGTTGAATAAGCGGTTTATCCACAAGGGGCAGCATCTCCTTGAGCTGGGACTTGGTGATAGGCAGGAACCTGATGCCGCAGCGCGCGGTAGTGATCACTGCCTTTCGAACCCCATGTATCCTCGCTTAGAACAAATTTCTTTTGGCCGACTTCCCCATTTTATCGATGAGGTCTATAATGTAAAAAGAGTTCATTCGGCACGGACTACTGCCTGGCAAATGAGTTTGAGGAGTTGCTGTTCACAAAGCAAATACAGTGCTACCTCGCCAGACTGTTCTGACCTTTTCTGTCTTAACATAAGGGTGCAGTGCACTAGATGTTGAATTCCTCTTATGCCCATCCCTATGTTGTTGATATTCAAAAACGGTCAGCCTGTTGACCAGAAAAATAGGGGCGAGGCCAAGGACAATGTTGGAGCCCAAATTAACTAAGTATATCCAGCCCAAGGATGAAAAGGAGGAATAATGCCTATTTATGACTTCAGGTGGTGAGAATGCGGAGAGGGGTCAGAAATTTTCATGCCGATCTCAATAGCAATGTGAAGTGTCCCAAATGCGGAAGCGAGAATGGGGAAAAGCTTTTCGCCATCAGTTGAGGAACGAAGGGCCAATGCCTGGAGGCCTCAGCGAGTTACCAAATTCCTGACGGAGTGGGAAGAGGATTTGGTCAAGGTGGGGTCTAGGAGGCGGCAGAGAGCTGGGTTGGGGCAGAGGTTTAAGATGTAGGTTGAACTAGACAAGGAGGGATCATGAAAGTATGCATCGTCGGTGCCGGGGATGGTGGTGCTATAGCGGCACTACAGATCCGCCGCTTAGATAGCAATGCCGAGATTGATGTTTTTAACAAAAGAACACAGCTTGGGTGTCCACCCTGCGAGATGCCTTTAGTACTCAACGGAACCATTGCCAGCTGGGATGAACTAGTTCGTGGCTTACGCACTAAATCGTTTTATGAAAAGAGGAATATAAATATCCATTTAAATACGGAAGTCACTGATCTCCTGAGCCAGAAAAAGTGCCTCATTGCTGGAGGTGAAAAGTATAACTATGACAAAGCGATTTTAGCTCTAGGTGCTATTCCATCTATCCCTCCATTCCCAGGACTCGATGGCAAAAATGAATTCGCCTTGAGCACCGACATGGCTGACGGTGTAGCCCTGGGGAATGTTATTACAAAAAGTGCCAAAGCGGCTATCGTCGGGGGTAGTTTCATCGGCTTAGAGATAGCTGCGGCTCTGAAATCAAGGGGCTACAGCAAAGTCTATCTGTTAGTTAGACGGGATATTCTACGTGCCCACTTCGATAAAGACATGGCCGAAAAGTTAGAAGATGTGGTTATGGAAAATGGGGTTGAGCTGATTCTGCCCGCCAAAATAGAAGCCATAAGCAGTCATGGAGAGGCAAAGCGTGTGATCCTCTCTGGCCGAGAACTGGAGGTGGATTTCGTTTTCTTTGCTACAGGAGCTGAACCCAATGTTGAGCTGGCTCGAAATGCTGGGCTGCAAATAGGTGAAACAGGCGCTATAGCTGTGAGCCAGTGCCTTCAGACCAGTGACCCTGATATTTATGCTGTAGGAGACTGCATGGAGAACTGGGATGTCATTGTAGGTTCCAAGAGGCGGCATCAACTGGCCACCAATGCAATTCGAACTGGCTATATAGCAGGCAGGAATGCGGTGTTAAACAATTCCCTCGCTTATGAAGGCACGGCTATGCCCTTTGTCACCAAAATATTTGGTCACCAAATAGGAGCTGTAGGTTTTACCGAGAGGGAAGCCGAAGAGAAGGGATTAGAAGTGGTCTCGGTCAGGGTTGACACTCCTTGGCTTCGGCAAAGCTTTGATGGCAAGCCGGCTCATTATAAGCTTATTGCCGACCGAAAGACCAAGACGCTCATAGGGGCGCAGATAATCTCTGAGGAGATAGTATCAGGGTCAGTTGATAAGCTTGCCGTGGCCATTGCGGCTAGAATGCCACTTTCTAAACTCGTGCAGATTGACAGCTGCTATTCACCGCATGTTCAGGAAGATCAGATTGCAGTTCCAATACAGAGGTTGATAGACAGGCTTAGCTGACATGGTAACAGAGGATGGTTATCAATCAAGTAATTTTGAAGGAGGCCTATTACGGAGCAAAAAGAAGCTGAAGAGATGCCCTTAAAGGTAGAGAGCGCAGTTTCCCTCAGAAGGTAAGAGTGATTGCTGATTTCCCCGAAGCAATTTGCTTGAATAAGTGCCACGGTCCTAGGTGGAATTTAGTAAAGTTGGACAGGCTTGGAGTTTTGTCCTTTCTTTAACAGGCTATAAACAATCCTGAGAAGTCTGTTCATTACTGCTCTTACTGTTTTCACCTTGGATAGAGGTCTTATCTCTCTATGGAGGAGATACTAATAGTAGCTATGGAAAGTGGGATTATTGCTGATAAGGCTTATCCCTGCCAATTTAACTAACTATTTAACATTGTGAAAACGGTTAATATCCCCTATATCAGCCAGGATGCCGCAGTGGAAACAATACCTATGCCGGAGATAGAGAGGAGGTGGTGATACCCTTTTATAGGGAAAGCCACCATCCTTGCACAGCTTTCTAATGGTGGCTGGTGGGGGCAACTAATGAGTACATTATCCCTATAGTCGGTTCTGGGGGTTGGCTTTGAGTCCAACGAGATAAATAGCAGAGGGGGAAGATGGGGGTAGCAAAGGTTATCCTTGATGTTGATACCGGCATTGATGATGCAGTGGCTATTATTCTAGCTGCTAGGTCACCAGAGTTAGAAGTCATCGGGATCACCACGGTAGCCGGCAACGCCGAGGTGATAGAGACTACCAGAAATTCTCTGCAGATAATTGAGTTTCTAGGTAGCAATATCCCGGTTGTCAAGGGCATGGCAAGGCCACTGATGGGCAAGCTCGAGGCCGCTACCGATATTCACGGAGAAAGCGGACTGGGGGGGGCAAATCTCCCCGAGCCAACCCTTAAGCCCCAAGCCGGGCACGCAATAGATTTCATTGTCGATCAGGTAAATTCCCTGAAAGAACAATTGACTATTATCGCCACCGGCCCGCTGACCAATATCGCCATGGCCATCCTCAAGGAACCTGAAATTATGAGCCAAGTGGGCGGGATAGTCTCTATGGGTGGAACCTTTGGAGTAATCCCCTATAGATTTGGCAATGTCACCCCGGCTGCCGAATTTAATATTTTCACCGATCCCCTGGCAGCAAACATCGTTTATCATTCTGGGATAGAGGTTAGTGCCGTAGGTTTAGATGTAACTATGAATCCTGAAGCTGCTATCAATGAGAGCCTTTATCAGCAAATCGCCTCTGTTAACACACCCACGGCAAAACTTTTCACTCAGATGTTCGGTCATCTCATGAGTTCAGCTAAATTGATTCCCCTTCATGACCCCTTGGCTACCTGCTATGTTATCAATCCTTCTTGGCTGAAAACCAAAAAATATCCCGTAGAGGTGAAGCTTCACCACGAGTTAGCTCGGGGGCAGACTATCGCCGATAAAAGGGATAGGGGGGCTCAGGATTTAAACCTGATAAATATATGTGTCGACGTTGATGGCCCGAAGTTTTTGAGTTTGATAATGAGGAGAGTTATATATGAGGAGCGTGGAAGTAGTTAGCATAGGAGCCATCAATTGGGATATAAACCTGTTCACCAAGAGGCTTCCCTCTCCCGGAGAAGAGGTAGAGGTAGTAAAGATCACCAGGGTTCCTGGTGGAACTGGGGCTAATGTGGCAGTGGCAGCAGCGAGAATTTTGGGGCCGGGGAGGGTGGCGTTCATCGGAGCTCTGGGGGGGGATGAGATAGCTGAGCATCAGATAGCTAACTTGATAGCTGAAGGTGTTGAGGTGTCTGGGGTTAAACGGGTAGCCGGGGAGTCGGGACGGGCCTATATTGTCATAGATGATAACGGTGAGAACGAGATCCATGCCTACCTCGGGGCCAATAGTCTTCTTTCCCGCCATGATGTTCAAGCAAATCAAAGAGTTATAACCAAGTCCAAAGTATTGGTGATAACTGATCCCCCCTTTGATGTGGCCGAGGAGGCTTCCAGCCTAGCCAACAAGGCAAATGTCCCCATCCTGTGGGACCCGGGAGTTTATGTGGCGCGAGGGCTGGCAAGTCTAGCTCCGGCATTGAGGAATGTAGACTACTTTATTCTAAACCAGTTGGAGATGGAAGGGCTAACCGAAACCGAGACCCCCAAGCTTATGGGGGCAAAGCTGTCCCGGACAAATCCAAAAATAAAACTTATTGTCAAGCAGGGCTCCAAAGGTGCGCTATTAATCGATCGGGGGGGAGAGGAGATAACATCCATAGCAGCTATCTCGCTACAAAGCCTGGGGATGAGAGCGACGAATACGGTAGGCTGTGGAGACTCGTTTATCGGAGCCTTTGCCGCTTCCAAAGCGATGGGGCACGATGACTTAGAGAGTATAGAATGGTCCAACTGTGCTGCTGCCTTCAAAGCTACCAGGCTGGAAACCAGAGGGAGCCCAACAAAACGGGAGCTGGATGACTTTTGCCGGATAGCTTTCCATGAACATCTTATTAACAAATAGACCACCCCCGCCTTCTCCTCTCTCCTGGGGTTAGCCTATGTTGCAGCTAATTGAGAGGAAAATGCTCACTAGGTAAAAATCCTGGGACGCGCCTTCCCCCCGCGACATAGATGACCAGGGCCATCTAACCCCCAGTTTTTGCTTTCTGAGGGCAGCCAAGTTATCCAAAATATGCCTAAGGGGGGTCATCCGAAACTGCCTCTAGAAAATGCCTATGATGATGAGAAGAGTCTTCCCCATATTGTCTATATCAGTTTTCTCCTCTATGCTTGGGGTGGGGATTATCGCCCCCCTTTTGCCCATCTATGCTGAGAGCTTAGGAGCTACTGGCATCTGGATCGGGGTGATCTTTGCTGGCTTCTCTATCTCTCGCACCATATTTATGCCCCTCATCGGCAGAATCTCCGACCGAAGAGGAAAGAGGAAGATATTTCTTTGTATTGGGCTTTTTGCCTACAGCTTAATTTCCTTGGGCTATGTTTGGGCCACTCAGGTCTCGGAGTTGACCTTGGTAAGATTACTCCACGGTTCTGCCGCTGGCATGGTGATTCCCATTGCTCAGGCCTATGTGGGTGATCTCTCTCCAGAAGGCGAGGAGGGAACCTGGATGGGATATTTCAATGCCGCTTTCTTCGCCGGTTTTGGTTTCGGGCCGCTTATGGGAGGGATGTTAACTGATCATTTCGACATGAACACCGCCTTTTATACTATGGGAGCACTTAACCTGTTGGCTTTTAGCTTAGCTCTGCTCTGGCTTCCCGAAGTGCGGCTAAAGAAGGAAGTGGCCACAGATCCTCAGACTTCTTTTACCCAGATGATGGAGAGTGGGGTAATAAAAGGGCTAGTTAGCTTCCGATTAGTGTACGCCATGGGAAGAGCAGCTTTTTCCTGCTTCCTGCCCATATTTGCTGCTTCCTATCTAGGATTAGCTGCTGCCCAGATAGGGGCGGTGTTGGCGGCTGACATGTTACTGCTGGCACTACTTCAGATAGTGGGTGGTGGGATTGCCGATAGATTCAACAAAAAGCGATTGATCGTGATAGGAAATCTAATCAACCTCAGCTTCATAGCTTTGATTCCTCTAATGCAGAGCTTCTGGCAACTGTTGGCTTTATGTTTGGTTGGTAGCCTTGGAGGAGCTCTGTCTATGCCAGCAGCCTCAGCGTTAATGGTGGGGGAGGGGCGAAAATATGGTATGGGCTCGGCTATGGGAATATTTACTATGGCGATGAGCTTAGGCATGGCTGTGGGGCCAATTATAAGTGGACAGGTTTACGACTCCTGGGGAATAAATTCGGTGTTTTTTGTGGGGGCTTGTCTTATCCTTTTGGGGACAACCGTTTTTGTCTGGCTTACCAGATGAAATGGCGATCATAATTTGGTTGCCGAGGCAGCCTCTATCTGGAAACCCCTCTTGGATAATTTCCCCTTTAAGGCAGCCAGGTGCAGCAGCCCGGTAACAGCAATGATATTATTATGTTCCCTGGCGCACTCGCTGAGGATGTTGGCCATGTGATCTTCCCGCTGATCGCATATTGCTTGTTTAAAGTGAGGGCTCATCCAGCCCTCTATATTGCGCCAAAACTGCGGCTCTAGCTCAACCGCCTTGATAAACACCCAAGCCGGATCGAGCCCATCAATGGTGAGCCACAAGCTGGTAAGTCTGGCTAAGATGGCTGAGGTTATAAACGGCAGGCCAATTATTCTCCTCAGCCACACCCGCAGGTCCAACAGGTCTTTAGCTTGCCCCTCCACGATTTGAGGGAGTATCTCATGGCGAAAATTTTTGTCCATCATCATCAACTGGGCACCTGTTTCTTTAGCTGCATCGATAGCTCCTCTCATGTCATCGCCGGCGTGTGCCCCACGAAGTCGCGCTATAATCTCCTGATAGGTGAGGGGGTTAGCGGAACTTATTAGGCTGTGGTATCTCTCCTCATCAAGCTCCACACATACCACCTGGGGTGATCTTTGGGCGACAAACTCTCTCACCTTATCCCTCAGGTCGAACACATGGGCTGTACCCAGGATAGTTATTTTGTTGGCCAATTTCCTCCTAAGTTGCGGCGGCTTCCTCTATTTCTATATATTTATACACGGTAATGGCAAAGTCAGGGCACATCCAACCACAGACGCCACAAGCGTTACACTTTTCCGGATTAGCAAAAATAGGTAGCAAGTATCCCTGAGGACTAAGCTTATCCTTAGGTGGAGCGATGCATCCTCTGGCGCAGAATTTGGCACACAGCCCACATCCCTTGCAAAGCTGCTCCTCAATAACTATTTCGCCTCTGGTCATCTTTCCAACCTCCATAGTTCGTTATTAGTCTTGCCCCTTGTCTTAATGCCTCTTTGTTAAGGGGCAGCAAGGCCTCCCCCCTCCCCCCGCGCAGCCGACCCTCCAGAGCTTTCTCCACAAGCTCGAGGGGTACTGCTTTGGTTGCTTCCAGATATGCTCCCAGAAGAACCAGGTTAGCTACCCGATCATCACCTAATTCTATAGCGCTTTTGGTTGCGGGAATATAGAATACCTCGATATCCTCTCTGGTGATCTTATGGGGTACCACTGAGCTATCCAAAAATAGCCTGCCTCCGGGTTGCACCCTGTTCTGATATTGTTCCACAAATTGGGGGTGCATGATGATCACCGCTTGTAACTCAAAGGTGATTGGCGAGCTAATCTCCTGGTGAGAAATAATGACGGTGCATTCACTCTGACCTCCTCTCATAATGGTGGCATAGTGGGGGAAATAGCTCACATGCTCATACCTTGATCTGCCTGCCTCGGCCAGTAGCCGGCCGAATAGTAAAGCCCCCTGACCACCAACCCCAGCTACGGCTACTTGGAATTGACTCACCTCCTTTTGCTCTACAATAACGAACGCCCCCTTAATCTCGAGCTATTTTAGCTGTTAGCTATCAGCTTGAAATCAGTAATCGATCTGGGCTACATTCTTGAACTCACCCAGTGGGTATTCGGCTATCATCTTCTCCTCAATAAATGTCAAACAATCAGAGGGGCTCAGTTGCCAATTAGGTGGGCAAGGGGAAAGGAATTCGACCAGAGTATACCCCACCCCTTCTATCTGCCGTTGAAAGGCTGCCCTAAGTGCCTTCTTGGCCCGCTGGCGGTTGGCCGGGGTATGGACACTGACTCGGCCAGAGTAAGCCGTTCCCCTCATACTTGCTGCCAGCTCAGCGCCATGAAAGGGGAAGCCTGTAGTCCGGGGGTCTCGTCCTTGTGGAGTAGTGGTAGTACGCATACCCAGCAAAGTAGTCGGTGCCATCTGTCCCCCGGTAGTTCCATAGCAGGCATTATTTAAATAGATGGTAGTGAGCTTTTCGCCACGAAGCAATGCAGCCATAAACGATCCCAGTCCGATAGCCCCTAACTCCCCGTCACCCTGTATTGTGAATACTATTGTCTCAGGATAGATACGTTTGATGGCAGTAGCGATAGCTACACCAGGGCCATGGATGCCCCCAGCCATGTCTACATCCAGATAGGCAACCCACCTTGCCGAGCAACCTCCTCCGGTTATTCCGATAGCTTGACCTTCAATGCCCAACTCTTCAATCACTTCACAGAGCAGGCGAAGGATGATGCCATAATGACACCCGGGGCAATGGTGGTGCGGGCCGGGAAGCTTCAGCTTAGGCGGGGCACAAACTACCTGCTTAACCACGTCCTCTGCCCTCATATCAGAGCCTTTACCTCTTGCAGCACCCTTTCGGGGTAAATCAAACCTGATGGTCCGGGGATATGACGCGCCAGAATATTCAACAGGTGTACCGGAACTTGCCCGCCAACTGCTACCTCAACATCCTCCACCAACTCCCCGGGGCTATCCTCTACTACTAAAACCTTTCCCGCTGCTAACCCCGCCTCCCTAATCGCTCGCTTGGGGAAGGGCCACAAAGTTATCGGCCGCAACAGCCCCACCTTCATCCCCTGAGCCTGGGCTCTATCCACCGCATCTCGAGCTACCCTAGCCATAGAGCCATAAGCCACCAAGAGAAGTTGTGCTCCCTCAGTTTTATAAGTTTGGTACCTTGTCTCGCTAGCTACTATTTCTTGATACTTGTCTAGTTGCCGACTGAAGTAGCCGGTAACCCCTCCCCAGACCAAGCCAGAGAGGTGGCAACTTCGTCTCCCTTCCTTTTGAGCCTTACCCTTAAGTGCCCAATCTTTCTGCGGCAACGGCTCAAAGTCTAGTCTCCTTAGCTCTATAAGCTCTGCCACCCTACCAAGGATGAAATCAGTAAGTACGATGACTACTATACGATACTTATCAGCCAGATAAAAGGCAAGTTGTACAAAGTCGAAGATCTCTTGGGCAGAATAAGGGGCAATGACGAGGCAGCGATAGGCCCCATGTCCCCCACCTTTAGTAACCTGGCGATAGTCAGTTTGACCTTGTTGTCCACCGGTCCCCGCTCCAGGGCCCAGTCGCATCACCTCAACAATTACTGCCGGGGCTTCAACTGCTGCCAGGTGAGAGATGGCCTCCTGCATCAAGCTGAAACCAGGGCTAGAGGTGGCAGTCATCACCCTTTGTCCGGTTAGAGCACCTCCAAAGAGCATATAGGCCACCGCCCCCTCACCCTCCGGCTGAACATAGACCCCGCCTATCTGGGGCAACTCTCGGGCCATAAACTCTGCAATCTCATTCTGAGGAGTGATGGGGTAGCCAAAGAAATATTTGCAGCCGGCATAGATAGCTCCTCGGCCTACTGCCTCATTCCCCTCACATAAAATTTTCTCCCCTGTCATCGCCCTTTCAGTTTAGCTCCTCAATAGATTCTTGGCAATAGCTGGTTAAGAATTGCCCACAAGGTGTCGGGCTCAGGGGCTTGGCAAATCTGCTTTGATCTCTTCCTCAATCACCAGCTCCAAGGTGCGTCCATTGGTGACGACCTTGACCCGTTCCTCTATCTTCAGTCTGCTGCCTTTTCCTTCAATCTCTCTTTGGGCCACTTCCACCTTGGCACGGGAGTGCTCAACTCAGGTAGAGGTTCCTCCCGTCCAATAGCTTTCTTATTCTGGTCAACTTCTCTTCCCGATTGCGGGCCAGTTCCTTTGCCCGCTCAGGATTGCGGCGCAAGATATAACGCACCCCGTCCGCCTCCACTTCGCCAAGCTTCTCATCAAACAGCTCCATCTGAGACATACCCTCTCGCGGTGATGTCCTAATCTTGGCTTTGGTGATCGCGGTGATATAGTGAAACCTCTTCTCATCTCGGTTATACCCAAAGGCCACCAAGACGTTGTGGATACCCTCAAGGTACGAGCTGGTCACCTCACACAGAAAAAGCTGTGGAGTTGCACTACCATAACGCTGCCGAAACAATCGTTTTTCAATGGCTTCCTGTTGTTGGCATAGTCACGCCAGAGGGCTGTAAAGATGATCCTCATTGAAAGCGTCCAATCCAAGAAGATCAGAGGCCGCATGACTTTCGGCAAGTCGGACAGCGCTCAGACGAGAATCCTGATCAATGCACCGGGCCAGCACTTGCCATAGAACTAGCCGTCCCTGCCGATGATTGCCAAGTGCCTTTGCTAAACCGATCCGTTCTGCAATCGCCTTCAGAGGGGGGACTGCTCCAATACGCATTCCTTGTTTTGTGCCAATTTCCTCCAGGCTAACAAGCTCAGTGAGATTGCCCTATTAGTGGCTACACCATTGCTCAATTGCTAGCTATCTTCACCCCCAATTCAAATTGTCGCTCTCAGCTTCATTTTTGCTCCAAGATCGCTAACTCTTCAAAGCTGATTTTTAAACAGCCTCGAGTATTAGCCAGGCTGTATCTTAAACAATTTGGGTTACTTTTTACATGATTCAACTATCTCCTCTTCGGTTACACATTAGGTGATTCAATTTGCCCCTTTTAAACCTTTAGTGTAAACTGGTAATTGCAAGGACATGTTAGCTGCAATAACAACATGATGCGGTGCTGCTCATTATCAGCTAGTAACTAGTAAATTGATACGAGACTCAATATCAATTTGCAATTTGCCGCAAAAGTTGCCTTTTTACTTTGTGGTATAATCTGAAAATGAAAGGAGGCGAGATGGTGAAACTAATTAAAAGGGGCAAAAGGTTAGGTTTGGTTATGGTGTCATGCGCCTTGATTTTGGCGTTGGTAGCCAGTG
>JGI24023J19991_10002807_pt1 | contig 12471 bp, 11 predicted proteins | sample Cruoilmetagenom1_FD_19991 | JGI IMG/M metagenome (IMG submission 19991)
CTGGCGAGCCTGCAAAAACGCCTGCCCGCCGCCACCCGCAAAATGAATGCGGGTGTGGCCAGTTGTCGGGTTCAGTTCCCTGAGTAATTAACGCAGCACATGCACCGGACATTGGGAATAGCGCACAACGCGCGCAGCGGTCGAGCCAAGGAAGAAGTCTTGCAAACCCGGTTTGTGCGACGCAATCACAATCAGATCAACGTTGTGATCCTTTGCATAATCAACAATCGAACCGCCTGGGTGACCAACGATCACTTTGGCTTCGACGCCATCCAGTTCGCCCGCTTTGGCCATCAAAGTGGCTTCATTTTCGGCGCGGTTCTTTTCCAGTTGACCTTCGGGCAGATAGCCCGCCACATAGCCGGGAATGACCTCGACAACGCTGAGCAGAGTGATTTTACCGCCCTCGCTGCGCAATCGGCGCGCGACCTCAATGGCTTCGGATGTATCGTGTTTGTGGTCCAGTGCAACTGGAACTAAAATACTTTTATACATGGTGGCGTCTCCTTTTGTTGTCATCGCTTTATACAGGATCAAAAACACCACTGCGATGATGTAAATCAAACAGCCGTGCTGTGATTAACCATCTGTTTACCATTTTCCCTGACAGTCGCTTGCGGGGAATGAGGTATGAATGATCCGCGTATTCGTTGTTTTGGTTTTACTGATTTTGCCTGCATCCGTGCAGGCTGGCGCATGGTTGCGCGAAAAGAAATCCCTGTTTTTGTCATGGTCGAACACGGTCTCGACCCGCTCTGACAGCCTCTATGCGATCGACACATCACTCTATGCTGAATATGGCCTAACGTCGCGCCTGACCGTTGGATTTGATGGCTATCTGGGGGCTTCGGGCAAGGCATCAGAGGCCCTTTTGTTCATGCGTTTTCCGCTGGGCAAACAAGACCGCCCCAGCCGAATGGCCCTGACTTTTGGCGTTGGGGCAAAGTCGATCCCGAACCCCTGGGGCACCACAACCGAACAGACATTGGCCAAGGTCGGGTTTTCATGGGGGCGCGGATTGAAAAAGGGCTGGTTGGCATTTGACACGTCAGTGACCTCAGTGGTGCAATCGTCGATCTTTGTGCCCGGCCAATCTGGCACCAGTTACAGCGCCGATTTCACTTTCGGGCAAAAACCGTCGGATCGACTGATGTTGATCTGGCAACTCCAGACCGGAAAAACCACCAACGGACCGACCTACGCCAAATTCGCACCTTCCTTGGTTTGGTCATTTGGCGATGGCAAAAACAGCGTTGAAGTCGGGCTGATCAAAGGCCTGACAGGGGATAAGTCTCAAAGCTTGAAGGTCGGGTTCTGGAAAAGTTTTTGACGCCAGACTTGAATTGAAAACGAGCAGACGTTAAACTCTGATCAGTTTATTTCAGTTGTTTGATCCATTTTTTATTCATTTTTTCACAGGCCATCTCCATGTCTAACGACACCAAAAACACCCCAATCTCCCATCAAGACTTGGTTTTATCCTATCACCGCGTGCGCCTTGCCGTTGGCATTTTAGGGGTGATTTTGCCTGTAATCCTGATCATTGGCGGCATCCTGTCCAACAATCGCCTAGAGCCCTCTATCAGTGACTTTTACCACACCACCCTGCGGGATATCTTTGTGGGAACCATGTTTGCCATCGGCATTTTTCTGATCTCTTATAAGGGGTACCAACGCGATGAGGGCGATTGGTTCTCTGACGATTGGGTGGCAACGCTTGCCGGAATTGCCTCGTTTGGGCTGGCGCTATTTCCAAATGAAAGCCAAGCCGTGGTGACAGTTTCCCAAGAAGCCCTTGGTCTAAAGGTCAGCTCGATTTTTCACTACGTCTCGGCCCTGACCTTCTTTGTTTGCCTGGGCATTTTTTGTTATTATCAATTCCCCAAAACCGCCCAGCCAACGCGGCGCAAAATCTACTTCATGTGCGGCCATATCATTGTTATATCAACGATTTTGATCACCATCACGTCCTATATGAAGGTGAAAGGCAGCCCCGAGATGAAGGCAATGGTGGTAGACTGGAACCTTGTTTTGTGGCTTGAGGCCATTGGCGTCTGGGCCTTCGCCTTTTCCTGGTTGACCAAGGGCAAAGCTGAACTGGCCTTTAGCAAAACCGCCAGAAAAGCCCACGCACAAGCGCAAGCGGCCAAGCTGAACAACGCCTGAAACCTAGCCGATGCTGACAACCACATCATACATCACCGGTTCAAAGCTTTTGCAAAGCGCGTTGAAATTCTGGTGATACGCCTGCATTTCGTCCGAGCGTAGCATCGCCTGAAAATCGTCGCGAGCTTTCCATTGGGTGTAATTGGCGATCCGTGTTTGAGCATCATTCACATGCATCGCGGCCCCAACAAATCCGGGCTGTTTGCTGACAAAAACATCGCATGCGACTTTCAATTCATCCAACAGATCCTGACAGGTGGCAGGCGTCACCTCGAATGTGGTGATGACAGTTTGAACGTCATTGTCCTTTGAAATATCTGGCATCGGCAGTCCTTTCTTGTTCTGGTTTAGCCGTCTTTTGGCACTATCACAGTCAAACCCAGCATACGCCAAACCTGCATTCCACCGCGATAGTAATAAATTTTGTCGGCAGGATAGCCGACCTTTATCATTGCGCGAATGGCGGTTGGCGACTGACCGCACCATGGTCCGTTACAAAACAATGCCACAGGTTTGGCATCATCACAAATCCAGCCATCAAAATCTATTTCGCAGCCCAACTCGTCCAGCCGGTCAGAAACTTCCGTATAGGGCATGTGATGCGCCCCTGGAATGGTGCCGTCATTGTACCACTTGGCAACGCGACTATCGACCAACACAGCATTGGGGTCTTGCAACATCGCAATCACTTCTTGCTCGCCGACCGGCGTGACCCCTTCAGCCGGCACCATAGGCTGCACACAGAAATTCGGGCAAGGACGCGAAGTGCGCGCCCAATCGCCATCAATGCGGTTTTCATTGTCTTGAATACGCGAAATTTCAACAACACCCGCCTCGGTTTCAATCGGCACCGACATAACACCCGGACCGATGTTCACCGGCTTGTTCTGGGCGACCGAAACAGTCGGAACGGTCATGGTCAAGCCCAAAGCCAAACCCATTGCTGTAAGAAACTGCATAGATATCTCCATGATTTGATTTCCTACAAAGCTGCGCCACCTTTTCCTACACGTCAACCCAACAGCCCCAAAACGCGGCATAAAGGCAGGGCACATTTCTGCGCCCTGCCCTCAAGTTCTGACATTTAAAAATCCCTAGAGCGGGCGGTCGATCCGCGCCGTCACCTGGATTTTACCTTTACAGGCCACCGACCAATTCACCCATACTTCGTTGTTATTGGTCCCCGAAGTCCCACTGGTGTAAGGCATCGTATTCACCCGTGTCGACGTGCCGGACGTGATCATCCCGTCGGCAATCAATGAGGTGACGCGCCTTGTGTAAGCACCAAAAGGCAAGGTCGGCGCAAAGGCCACTTTCCAAGTTTGCGCATTGGTATTTTGGGAATACTCAATGATCGCTGGATTTTGCACACGTTGATTCACGCCATTAAAGGTGTTGGCCTCAAACACAATATTTCGGAACCCCCAGTAATTCAGACTTGCATAGGTGGTGTCGATCTTCTCCACCCTGTCGATAGCACCAGCCAAAGCACGGAAAGAATTGCCTGTGATGACCAACCCGTCAATCGAATGTCCCGTGCCATAAGGCGTGATGACGATCCAGTTGAACCAAGCAGCGGCATGGCTCACAACAAATACGTTATCCGTGATTGTCAGGCCACCAAAGGTATAGGCCGAGCCCAGATCAGGATCCTCATCATGTTCATTGGTCAGTTCGATAAAGTTGTTGTCGCAATAGTTGCCATCAACGATCGAATTCAGGTTGGTGTTTGTGAAAATCACCCCGGCCGTGCGCAGGCCATTGGTCTCGTTGTCACCCTGATACCAGTGGTTGCCCGACAAAATGGTGCCAACACCGCCCAACACCGCGAAATGCCCAAATCTGTGCACTTGGTTGTTGCGAATTTTTGCATCATTCTTGTTCACATTCAGCATCACGGTTGTACGGTCTTGCGCCCGCAGCCCCATCTCGTTTGAGAGAAACTGGTTGCGGTCAATGTGAATGTCCTGACAGCCCAACCCAATCGAGGTAATCCCGCGATCCTTTGGTCTGGAAACACTGCTGTCGCGGATTTGGAACATTCGACCATCCGGCGGCAACATGATAGCACTGGCTTCGCCGTTACACATGAATTCCACATCATCAATCGCAAAGCGGCTCATTTTCACGAATCCGCTGAAATCAAGCATATATTTGAAACGCTTAAAGGTGAAATTCTGGGTGCCGTCTGCGTCAAACAAGGCGTGGTTTAAGGTGATTGTACCCGCCCCCACGTTTTTTGAACGCACATAGACTTCGCGCCCAACACCATTGCCCTGCACCAACGAACCAACCGCAATATTGGCCACATCTGCAACCGAGGTTAAGGTTTTAGGATCCGAAATCGAATAGGTCGCCGCTGAAACCACAACATCCGTGTCCCATGCTGGCCCTGCAATAGTTTGAATTTGACCATTGCGCAAAATCCGGCGCACTTCAAATGTGTCGCGGTTGGCAACAGCCGCCTGCACATCAATTGGCGCAGACAATTCCACCCGTCGCCCCCCCATATCCAAAGATTCATGGTCGGAGTAATTCAACAAGGTCTGTAACGCCTTCTTTAGTGCCAGTTCCTCGTCCCCAAAGGCATTGATATAGGTCGGCAGGTCAAAGTTTTTGCGCAAAACTAGCCGTTTATCGACTGGCATGGTCACAGTGCCCTGAAACCGTACAGGATTTTCAAATGTAACGTGATTGCCGAGATAATAGGTGCCCTCGGAAATCAGCACCCGACGCCCATTAGCCGCCAAATCAGCCGCCTCAAAAGCCGCTTCGTCATCTGTGACACCATTCCCGACAGCGCCGTAGTCTTTCACATCAACCCAGTCCATCATATCGCGTAAAAATGCGCTTGTGATGTCTTCGATCTCAATGTCATCAACACGTACAACACCGCCAGTTGGGCCTGTCAGATTTATACCGAAATGACCGTAAACCGGCGCGCTGCCCCACTGCATGTCCACACCATTGCGTACGCCAGCGCCCACAATAGCGGTAACAGTGACAACTTCACCGTATGTCGTCAGCGTCACGCTCGGACCAACTTCGGTCAACCCGCCAACATGGGCGTCCGACGCATTCCCAGCCCAGCCTGCAATCTGAACCGTCGCCAGATTGCCACTCACGGCTTTGACCCGCGCCGTAATGCGCAGATAGCACCCTGGCAGCATGGGCGTTTGTCCCATGTAGCGCAATTTTTGCGTCGCCGTGGTTTTTTGCAACTCCAGACAGCCGCCAAAATCTTGATCCGCCGGCACAAAAGCTGCGTTGGCAGCATTGTCGTAAGTATCCTGCCCCGGTCTGCCGTCCTGGCTCGACCAACCCCCCAAACCGTCCGCAAACAATGGCGGTGTAAATACCAAACCTTCTGTGATCGCCTTATTCATCCTAGCCCCTTTCCACATATCCGGAACGCGCATGCACAATGCGCCGGGGCCAAAGGCCACCATTGATCCGCTCAATTTTCAGTTCATGTCAGTAAAGAATTCAGGCTCTCGGCCCGAACAAAGGCAAACTAACAAACCGGGGTTAACCAGAGTTAACCTTTGCGAACGGTGCTCACGCAACCAGCCGCACGCGTTTGGTTGGCAATTCGTCTCGGTTTGTTTTATGAAACGATAACCCGCAAATAAGACCGATAGACAAAAGGCTGGCGGGCCCAAAGTACTCAGGCAAGGCAACGCGCGAAATGAACTACAGACAGGAAATTGATGGGCTTCGCGCAATCGCTGTGATGGGGGTCATCCTTTATCACGTTGGCCTAAAATCCATCAGCGCAGGCTACGCCGGAGTTGATGTTTTCTTTGTGATCTCTGGCTTTCTAATCGGCGGCATCATCTTTCGAGAACGTGCAAACGGCACCTTTAGGTATCGCAATTTTTATGCCCGTCGTGCCCGCCGCATTCTGCCGGCCCTGTTCACGGTCATCCTGCTCTCAATGCTGGCTGGCTGGTGGACCATGATGCCCCAGACCTTGCGATACTTTGGCGGTGCAGCCTTATCGACGCTGCTGTTCATCTCAAACATCTGGTTCTTTCAGGTCATCGACTATTTCAACCCGGCTGCTCTAAAAGACCCGCTGATTCACACTTGGAGCCTTGCGGTAGAGGAACAGTTCTACTTCTTCGTACCCCTCCTATTCGGCCTACTTTGGCGCTTTGGAACCAAAGTGCTGTTTTGGGTATTCGCCACGTTGGCGCTGATCAGCCTCGCCACCGCCGTGCTGACAAACATCGACAGCCCTATGGCCGCCTTTTACCTGATCCATACGCGTGCGTGGGAGCTGTTCGCAGGGGTGCTGGCCGCACTGGCCTTCCCAAAGCTTGCCGTAAGCCCCCGCACCTCGGGCTGGCTCGCGAACCTTGGGTTGCTGCTGATCCTCGCTGGCCTTGGCCTGATACCGGCTCATGTCCCATGGCCCGGCGGCTGGACCATCATCCCCGTCACTGGAACCGTGCTGGTTTTGTTGTTTGGTCAGGCTCCCTCACTGGCCCGCACCGCCCTAACCTTGCGCCCTCTGACCCTCATCGGCTTAGTCAGCTACTCCGCCTACTTGTGGCACCAACCGTTGATCAGTTTTCTCGACCTCGCAGGATACCCACTGTCTGGATGGCTTCAAGCACTGGCCACCGTGGCGGCCATCCTTGCCGCTTCATGGCTCAGCTGGCGCTTCATCGAACAACCTTTTCGCAGAGGAGCCTCCCCTTCCAAAACCTTTGTGCGGGGTAGCTTGATCATGGCTGGCTTGGGGATCGCCACCTTTTCTGTCGGTGGCCATATAACCAAAGGTTACCCCAACCGGATGCCCGCCGAGGTCCACGCCTTGCTGGCCTATGCGAAATCGCAGCCAGCCACCTACAAGCAATGCCTTGCGGTGCGTGAATCCGTGATGGAATTGGAAATGTCTAAACGCTGCGCCCATGGCGCGGAAACCACGCCCAGCGTGGCCGTTTGGGGAGATAGCCATGCCGCCTTGCTCGGTCAGGCTTTGGGTGACACATTGAGCCAATACGGTATGGCACTACAAGAACTGACCTTGTCCTCTTGCCAACCGATCCCCAACCTTTTGAACCATGGCCAAACCCGCGCCGCAAAGTGTGAATGGTTCAACAATCAAGTGATGGACCATTTGTTGGCAACCCCGACGTTAGAAACAATTGTCCTACACGCCTCTTGGGGCAGCTTCATTTCTAATGCTGATGCAACAAATTGGGTTGGTGACCGTATCACGGATGATCTCTATTCGTATCCCAGCGACAAATCCCCTTTTATGCCAGACGACGCACGCAAAGACGCAATTTCTGCTGAATTGATCCACGCAATCACAACCCTGCGCAGCGCCGGAAAAACCGTAATTTTGGTACACGCCATCCCGTCGCCCGGCTTTAGACCAACAAAATATTTTGGCCGGAAACTTTGGTATGGTGAAACGCTGGACCAGAACATCGGATTCCCGCAAACGCTCTTTAATCAAAGCTCGATGGACCCACATGCTTTCTTAACCGATATCGCCACTAAAACCGGCGCGCTCGTTTTCGATCCACAAAACCAGATTTGCCAAGACGGAATGTGCTACGTGATCAAAAACGGAGAGCCATTGTATTTCGATGGCGGACACCTTTCCATGCCCGGCCTCTCTATTGTAATTCCCCCATTGGCCGATTTGGTCCGATCCGTAAATTGAAGCTCAAGCCCTGCATCTGTTTCAATTGCCAGCGCTTGGCTGTCTTCTTTGATGCCCACCTATGCCAAACAGAGTGACCTGCGCCCCAATTTCCCTCCAGCTTGTGCGGAGTCCTTGAGGTTAAATTTGTGGTCTTAAGCAGCTATCTGATATGGTTACGCTGGCGCATATCAAAGAACAATCGCGCCTCAGTCTGAGCAGCTATGGCCGCCCGCGAATGACCGAAGAGCTGAAGGAACTTGGCCTGGATATTGGCCACCGCCGCGTGGGTCGCCCCTCTCGGCAGATTGCTTTGCAATCGCCTGCCGGGCAACGGATGCGTCAGAACTGCATATCTGTCGGTAGGACTCGCAAACACAAGCTTGGCGGGCAACACGGTCTTTGCGGCTGCTACTCGACATGACGGTGGGCACAAGTGCCAGTCGATCCGAAGGTTGGGACTTGTGCATTGACCTTTATAGAGAAAGCCACAAACCGGTCCGACGGAAAATCGCTCCATTGTCTGCCTCGGAAATCGAGAAGCCAATTGTGCAAAACAATTCAATTATTGAGATTGTTTAATCTAGGGTGTAAGAGAGTTATGGACATTTTTTCACCAAAACAAAAAAATTTTTAAATAAGTTAGGAAAAAGCTATGGTTTGGACAATTGTATCAACGGACGTAACCACCTCTCAGGCAGTATCAGGCACAGGCGACAGCTTCTCGCTCAGTCGCGATGGCAGTATTCTGACAACAAACGGCGCTGGTCTCGTATCAACAGGGAACAGCTATGATCAGAACATTTTTATTTTTGGGGAAATTATCGCCCGCAACTATGGGATTTACACAAGTACAAGTGACGGGACCACAACGGGTCTCGGCTTGAATGAGGTATTCATTGGCGCCACAGGTTCTGTCACCAGCCTATTCAGCTCCCAACATGCCCTTTTTTTAAGAGGGACTCTTAACAGTGTGCAGAACCATGGTGAGGTGCAAGCCGTCAGCTCGGCGATCAGGTTCTATGGCGACACTTCAGAGGTGATCAACATTGGTTTTGTCCATTCAAGTACAAGCTATGGCGTGATGTTCCAAGGCGTAACAGCCGGCGGTGTCTCTACACTGAACAACAGTGGAACAATAATAGGTTCGACGGGTGTTTACGCAATTAACGAAAGCCTGCAGATTTTGAACACCGGTATTATCAGCGCCACGGATTACCAAGGGGTGTATTTTGGGAACGACGGCCATGTTTTGTTTCTTGAGAACTATGGCACAATAGAAACGCTTGGTGTCACCGCGATTCGGGCGGCAGATGGTAACGATGAGGTCCACAATTACGGCACAATAATTGGCAACGTTGACCTAGAGGAAGGTCCAAACGTGTTTGTGAACACCGGAATTTTGAGAGGCGTTTTTTTGGGTAACGTCGGGATCGATACCGTTTCAAACAGTGGCCATGTTACCGGAGACATCCTGCTTGGGTTGGGCAACGATGTTTTTGATGGCAGAGGGGGAACGATTGATGGTGTCGTCGCTGGTGATCTCGGGGATGATACTTATTATGTCTCTGACACTGGCATTGAGCTTGTTGAATTGGCGCTTGAAGGAACGGATACGGTCAATTCCGAAGCCAGCTTCGTGTTGGGTGATAATTTTGAAAACCTGAACTTGTTGGGTGGCGCCAATCTGCGCGGCGTTGGTAACGGGGAAAATAATGTAATAGCCGGCAATGTCGGCGACAATGTGCTTTATGGCAAATCCGGCAACGACTTGATTTCAGGTGGGCTCGGAAATGATTTCCTTTCGGGGCAAGGTGGCAACGACACATTGGGTGGCGGCGAGGGTAACGATGTTATCCGCGGCGGCAAAGGCCATGATGATCTGATCGGCGGTTATGGCGATGATGATTTGCGTGGCGGACGTGGGCATGACCAGATTGATGGCGATGATGGAAATGACATCCTAAATGGTGGCAACGGTGATGACACCCTGAATGGCGGTGATGACGATGACATCCTGATTGGCGGCATCGGTCAGGACACGTTGACAGGTGGCGCTGGCGAAGATGTGTTCGTGTTCAGCAAGATTTCCCATAGTGATACCTTGGCCAATGCTGACCACATTACCGATTTTTCCATTGGTGAGGACCTGATTGATCTGGGTGGTTTTGTTGGCACGCTAAATTTCATCGGCTCGGGTCTGTATTCGAATACAGCAGGCGAAGTGCGGATCGTGACAGTTGGCAGCGATACCCGTGTGCGGATTGACGTTGACGGGGATGGGAGCACCGATGTCAACATCGTCATTGATGGTGTTGTTGGGCTGACCGAACAAGATTTCCTGTTGTAGCCCAGCATTTGTCTTCTTTGAAAAAGGACATCACCCTGTGCTTCTGTTTAGGGCCGCACAGGGTGTATTTGTCAGAGTAACGTTTTCTGCTCGTCTACCAAGACTTGAGATTTGGTGCTGGATTTTCTGAATTCAGTTTCTCACAGATTTTGCTTTATTGAAGCAAATACCAACTACACAATGGGATCATACAACTCTTGGCCAAGAAGCGCCTGTTCATGATGAAATGGGCGAATGGTAGCTTTGGTCGGCAGGGGGGGCTTGGGGAATGGCTCATGAAGATAAAGCCAATTCAAATGGTGCTGCTGGGGAGAATTGAACTCCCGACCTCGTCATTACCAATGACGCGCTCTACCACTGAGCTACAGCAGCGCACCTGAGTGGCGGTTGAATAGGCGTATTTCTGATTTGACGCAAGCGCAATCTGGACCCTTTTCACGCCCTGCTATAGAGAGTGTAACATGAGCAAAGAAAGAAACAATGAAACCGTCAGCCAAACAGGCAAGGAAACCAAGGCTACAGAGCGCGCAAGACGTGATGCGCGATTGAAAGCGGCGTTAAAGACGAATATGGCAAGGCGTAAAGCACAAGCGCGGGGTCGCAAGGCGACCACGGCTGCGCAAGGTAAAAAAGAGTAGGGCAAAGTATATGGATTCAATAAATGTAACAGGTGGTGGTGCGCTAAATGGCGAAATTCCGATTGCGGGGGCGAAAAACGCTTGTCTGGCGTTGATGCCGGCCACGTTGCTGTCAGCCGAACCGCTGACTCTGACCAATGCGCCACGCTTGTCCGATATCAAAACGATGACGGATCTGTTGCAATCCTTGGGGGCCGAAGTTTCATCACTGGACGAGGGCCGCGTGTTGGTGCTGTCCAGCCACAATGCCGACAATCCACTGGCTCATTATGATATTGTGCGCAAAATGCGGGCCTCAAACCTTGTGCTGGGCCCGTTGTTGGCGCGGCACGGCAAAGCGATTGTTTCGTTGCCCGGTGGCTGTGCTATTGGCGCGCGTCCAATGGATATCCACGTCACGGCTTTTGAAGCGATGGGCGCTGTGATCGAGCTGAAGGACGGGTATTTACATGCCGATGCCCCGAATGGGTTGAAGGGCGCTGTGATTGACTTTCATTTTGCTTCTGTTGGAGCCACTGAAAATGTGATGATGGCAGCGACCTTGGCCAAAGGCACCACGATTATCAACAATGCCGCGCGTGAGCCGGAAATCGTTGATCTCGCAGATTGTTTGCGCCGCATGGGGGCTCAAATCACCGGTGATGGCACATCATCCATAACGATTGAAGGCGTCGAGAGCCTGCATGGCGCGACCCACCCTGTTGTCACGGATCGGATCGAACTGGGGACATATATGTTGGCGCCAGCGTTCGCGGGTGGTGAGGTCGAACTGATTGGCGGGCGCATTGATTTGTTGCAGGCGTTTGTGGATAAACTTGACCAGATCGGCGTTGATGTGACCGAGACCAAGCGTGGGTTGAAGGTAAAACGGCGTGGTGACACACTAAAGGCCGTCGATATTGTGACGGAGCCCTTCCCAGGCTTTCCTACCGATTTACAGGCACAAATGATGGCCCTGTTATGCACCGCCGAGGGCACCAGCGTGTTGGAAGAAAAGATTTTCGAGAACCGTTTCATGCACGCACCCGAATTGACCCGCATGGGGGCCAGCATCGAGGTCCAAGGCGGCCACGCCACTGTGACCGGGGTAAAGAAGCTTAAGGGTGCGCCTGTGATGGCAACTGATCTACGGGCTTCGGTGTCATTGATTTTGGCGGGACTGGCAGCCGAAGGCGAGACCAAGATCAGTCGTGTTTACCATTTGGACCGCGGTTATGAACACGTTGTGGCCAAACTGCGCGGTGTCGGGGCGCAAATCGAGCGGATCAAAGAATAATGGCAGAAGACGCAAAATTCGAAGATGGTGGCGAAGCACCGCTGCGCCTAAGAGCCGAGGACGCCGATGATTTGGCGATCTTGGCGGCCTTGGCGCAGGATGCGGTGTTTCCGGCCAATGAAATGGCGTGGCAAGCCAGCCAGCGTCGGTTTGCCATCCTGTTAAACCGGTTTCGCTGGGAGGATCGCGCCAAGGCCGAGGTTGCCAAGCGTAATTTCGAACGCGTGCAATCAGTGCTGGTTATCAACGATGTGATCAAGGTTCAGACGCAGGGTGTTGAACGCCATGATGCGGATACGGTGATGTCACTGCTTTCTCTGGCGTTTGTGGCTGGGGAGGACGGCACGGGTCGTGTTGAGCTGACCTTGGCGGGTGATGG
>JGI24023J19991_10002812_pt1 | contig 12445 bp, 9 predicted proteins | sample Cruoilmetagenom1_FD_19991 | JGI IMG/M metagenome (IMG submission 19991)
GTCGGCGCCGAATACTTTGGCAAGTTCAACAGATTCATTGATGACCACGCGAAACGGAACTTCCGGGTGATGCAGCAGTTCATAGACGCCAAGACGCAACGCCGCCCGTTCGACCAGGTCAACACGCTCGATATCCCTGTCAATCAGCGGCTGCAGCTCTCTGTCGAGTTCATCCAGGTGCGTCGGCACCCCCTGGAAAAGATCTCGAAAATAGTCGATATCATATTTATCGCTGTCGTTTTCAGCGACAAACTGTGAGCTGATATCGCCAATATCATCACCGGTTACCTGCCACTGATAGAGCGCCTGCAGCGCCAACCGGCGCGCCTGATGACGTTTTCGTTGTGACATCAGAGCTGCTTCAGCAGATTAACCATCTCGATGACAGAGGCGGCTGCCTCACCACCCTTATTGCCTGCCTTGGTGCCGGCACGCTCGATCGCCTGCTCGATGCTGTCAACGGTGAGCACACCGAAAGCGATTGGCGTGCCGTGGTTCAATGTCACCTGTGACATCCCTTTGACGCATTCACCTGCAACATATTCGAAATGCGGCGTACCGCCGCGAATCACCGCACCCAGTGCAACAATGCCATCATACTTGCCGGATGCAGCAATCTTATCCAGCACCAGCGGCATCTCGAAGGCGCCCGGCAGGCGCACAACGGTGATATCGTCATCTTTGGTGCCATGCCTGCGCAGTGTATCAACCGCCCCGCTCTCGAGGCTGTCGACGACAAAACTGTTCCAGCGCGCCACAGCTATACAGAATTTGGCACCATCAACGACCAGTGCGCCTTCGATTGTTTCAATACTCATTTTCTCTTCGCCTCTCGATATTCGATTTTGGTTTGCAAAATCTCAATTTGCACATGCACAAGCAGGGTTGGGAGTTGCTTTTCAGGGCTGTATAAAACAGGGATGTTTTATCAGAGCTTACAGGGATGTATTCACGCGTCCCTGAAAGGCGGCTTCCGACCCTGCAAACATTCTCATAAAGATTATGCATTCTCCACGAACTCGACAACTTCCAGGTTAAACCCCTGCAGACCATGCAGATTAATGGGTGCACTCATGACGCGCATTTTACCAACACCGACGTCGGTCAGAATCTGCGCGCCGGCGCCCAGGGTGCGCAGCTCCTTGCGCTGATCATCCGCATGTTTTTTTACGCTCCCAAGCCCGGCCAGTTTTTCGATGCGTCCCACCAGATCGCGCGCACTATCATGGTTACGCAACACTACGATTACACCTTCTCCAGCCTTGGCAATCTGTTCCATGGCGCTTCGCAGAGGCCATCCACAACCCTCGACTTCCGCATCAAACAGATCACACAGAGAGTTCTGTACATGCACACGCACCAGCACAGGCCGATGCGGTTGTGGAGAGCCCATCACCAGCGCCAGATGCACCTCTTTATCGATGATATCTTCGTAGGCAATTACTCTGAAGTCGCCATGCGGTGTCGGCAATTTGCAGGTGTTGATGTGCTCAACCGATTTCTCATTCTGGATTCGATACTGGATCAGGTCTGCAATAGTGCCGATTTTCAGGTTATGCTCGGCGGCAAATGACTCGAGTTCGGGACGACGCGCCATGGTGCCGTCCTCATTAAGGATCTCGACGATCATCGCTGCGGGTGTAAAACCCGCCAGACGCGCCAGATCACAACCCGCCTCGGTATGACCTGCTCGCACAATAGTTCCGCCGGGCTGTGCCATCAATGGAAAGATATGTCCCGGCTGCATGATATCCTGCGGTGACGCATCTACAGCCACTGCCGCCTTGACAGTAGTGGCACGATCAGCTGCTGAGATGCCAGTGGTTACACCTTCAGCCGCCTCAATAGAAAGCGTAAAATTGGTCGCCTGCAGCTGATTGTTGTCGTTAACCATCAGCGGCAAACGCAGCTGCTTGCAGCGCTCCCGGGTAAGGGTCAGACAGATCAGCCCACGACCGTACTTGGCCATAAAATTGACTGCATCAGGGGAGACGCAGTCAGCCGCCATCAGCAGGTCGCCCTCATTTTCACGATCCTCATCATCCATGATGACAACCATCCTGCCCTGGCGCAGATCTTCAATTATCTCTTCGATTGAGTTCAAACTCATTCCGGATTTCTGTTACTGATAAAAAGGAGGGCTATTTTATCCCATGCAGAAAATATAAACAGCCCTGAATGACATACTGAAATTCACAGTACACCAATAAAATGTCAACATTTTAAAGGACTTTTACCACGAAGCACACGAAGACCACGAAGAATCAACTGAATACAAGAGTGCCTTCGTGCTCTTCGCGTGTTTCGTGGTGAGTATTAGAAGTGCCGGACATGCTGAATATCACTCAGGCTTCCTGCGCCTGTTCGATAGTGTTCTCCGGTTGCACTGCAGTTGCGTGTTCACGCGCCAGTAGTAGATATACCGCCGGCACGACAAACAGGGTGAACAGCGTACCGATACCCAGGCCGGCTGCAATGGTCAGGCCAATATGAAAGCGGCTCACGGCTCCAGGGCCGCTGGCTGTGAGCAGCGGCACCATGGCGACGATCATCGATACCGTGGTCATCAGAATCGGTCTCAGACGAAATGCAGCAGCCTGTTCGATGGCTTCCCGTTTATCCAGCTTCTCCCTGATCTGCAGCTGATTTGCAAACTCGACGATGAGGATGCCGTTTTTGGCAATCAGACCGATCAGGGTAATCAATCCAACCTGTGTATAGATATTGATGGTTGCGAAATCCAGGGTAATGAATGCCAGTGCGCCTGCGATCGACATGGGCACCGATACCAGGATGATGAGCGGATCGCGCCAGCTCTCGAACTGGGCGGCAAGCACCAGGTAGATCACCACAATGGAGAGAAAGAAAGTGATTACCAGCGCGCTGCCCTGCTGGGCGTACTGGCGCGAACCTCCCGAGTAGTCCCAGCCATAGCCGCGTGGAAAAATTTCCAGTGCAACACCCTCGAGATACTCCAGCGCATCGCCCAGCGGTACGCCCGGCGCCATGACTCCCTGTACTGTCAGGGAGTTGAGTTGCTGAAACTGGGTGCGCTGATTGGGTTCGACACGCTCCTCGAGATGCACGAGGGCATCCAGCGATACCAGAGTCCCGGCATCGACATCTGATTGAATACCGGTACCGGAAGCGGCCGTTGGAAGATCGATCAATTCACTGCTAGCGGGGCGAATATAGTAATCCTTGAGCTGCCCTGGCTGCAGCCTGAATTCACGCGCCACCTGCGGGATGACCTTGTAGCTGCGCCCCTCCAGGCTGAAACGGTTGACATCGTTGCCACCCAGCATGGCGGCAAGATTGCGGCCGATCTCCTGCATGCTGATGCCCAGGTCTCCGGCGCGGTCTCGATCAATCACCAGGGTGGTGCGCGGACGTGTGTATTGCAGCTCTTTCATGAGGAACATGAATTGGCCGCTGCCCATGGCGCGGCCGATTAATTGATCGGCGAGCGCATCCAGCTCCTTGTAGCTGCCATCGCTGGTGATCACGAACTGCACCGGCAGACCGCCGCCTGATCCCGGCAGACTGGGGCGCGGAAATACCGCAGTCTGGAAACCGGCTATCTGCTTCAATTTACCCTGAAGTTCCGGCTGCACCTGCATTTGTGAACGTGGCCGCATGGAAGGCTGCTGCATTTTAAAACCGCCAAAGGTTGTCGATGGAGTTCCAAGACCCAGTATGAAAAAGCTCTCGTGGTACTCTGGAATAGATTCGAAAGCTGTAACGATTTCACGGGTATAAGCCTCGTTGTATTCAATGGTCGCCGTCTGCGGGCCGGTGGCCTGAAAAAAGAGGACGCTCTGGTCCTCGACCGGCGCCAGCTCGTTTTTACTGCTAATGAACATAAAGAAAATCGAGATCAGCACCACCAGCACAAACAGCAGGGTTACCGGTAAAGAGTCGAGGCTGGCGTGCAGCAGGGAGCGGTAGTATCCTGCCAGCCTGATAAAAATGTGTTCGACCCACTGTTCGAAGCGGCCCTGCTGTCCATGGGGTTTGAGCACTTTCGATGAAAGCATTGGCGACAGCGTCAGTGCTACAACTCCGGATATCAGCACTGCGCCTGCGAGCGCAAAGGCGAACTCGGTAAACAGTGTGCCGACCAGTCCGCCCATGAAGCCAATCGGCAGATAGACCGCAATCAGCGTGGTCGTCATGGCGATTACCGGCAGTGCCAGTTCGCGCGCGCCGATCAGTGCTGCATCGAAGCGCGACTTGCCCTGCTCGATGTGCCGATGCACATTTTCTACCACGATAATTGCATCGTCCACCACCAGCCCGATGGCCAGCACCATGGCAAGCAGTGTCAACAGGTTGATGGAGAAGCCCATCAGTAGCATCAGGAAAGCAGCACCGACCAGCGACAAAGGCACTGCCACAGCGGGAACCAGCGCAGCCCTGGCGGACCCCAGCGACAGGTAGACGACCAGTAGCACGATGCCGACCGCCTCGATCAGAGTGGTGAACACCTCGTCGATGGAATCCTCGATGAAGATACTTGCGTCATAGGGTATGTGTGCATCCAGGCCCTCGGGCAGTTGCGTGCGGATCTCGGGCATCAGGTCACGAACCGACTGCGCCACGGTCAGAGGATTGGCGCCGGGAGCCTGTTCGACGCCGACAAAGATGGCAGGTTTTCCCTTGTACCAGCTGGTCGAATCATAATCCTCTGCGCCCAGTTCGGTGGTGGCAATATCAGAGAGCCGTACCAGAGCGCCATTGGAAGAGCGCACAACCAGTTTGCGGAACTCCTCTTCACCGGCAAGATCTGTTGTGGCGGTCAGATTGATGGTCGTATAAGCACCTTTTGTCTGGCCTATGCCGGCAAGATAGTTGTTGGCGCGAAGCACGTTGCGAACGTCACTTGCCGTCACACCCAGGGCAGCCATGCGCCCGGGATCAAGCCAAACTCGCATGGCAAAGGTTTTGTTGCCGATCAGCTCGGCCCTGGCGACGCCGGGTACAGCCTGCAGCTGCGGCTGCACTACACGCAGCAGATAATCGGTAATCTGTGAAGGCAGCATGCTGTCACTGTAAAAGGCAAGATACATGAGAGCTGTGCGGTCACCGGTGGTAGAGTCGATCACCGGGCTGTCGGCTTCTTCCGGCAACACGTTGCGCTGGCTGGCGACCTTCGCCTGTATCTCAGCGACCGCAGCATTGGAGTCATAATTGAGCTCCATGTGCGCTTCGATAGTCGAAGTCCCCTGGGTGGAGCGTGCAAACAGGTAGTCGATGCCATTGGCTTCGGCGACAGCCTGCTGCAGCGGTGTGGTAATAAACCCCTTCACCAGCTCACTGCCGGCGCCCGGGTAGGATGTGGTTACAGTGACAACCGTATTGCGCGTTTCAGGATACTGACGCACTTCCAGCGAGGCAATCGCACGCACACCGACCAGTAGTATCATCAGGCTGATGACACTGGCCAGCACCGGGCGTTTGACAAATACGTCGGTAAATTTCATCCGCCGTCTATCCGTCCATCGAGTTTGACGCTATTGTCAATCTTGACCTGCTGGCCATTGCGCAGTTTGACCTGCCCTGCAGATACGACAATTTCCCCGGCATTCAGACCCTCGATGATCTCGACACGGCCTTCACGCACCTCCCCGGTCTTCACCGGTTTCCGTTGCACCTTGCTCCCGCCGTTTTCCGTGGTAATGAGGAAAACCGACGCGCCATAAGGTTTGTAGGTAATAGCGGAGCGCGGCAGCGTGAGGATATTTTCGCGCACTGGCAGGGCGGTATGCACCTCGGTGAACATGCCGTGACGCAGGAGTTGCTGCAAGTTGTCGAGGGTCGCCCGCGCCCGTAGTGTGCGTGTGCCGGGGTCAATTCCCTGATCAATGGCGGTAACCTCTCCTGCGAACTCTTTACCGGGATGGGCCTGCACCTGCACCAGCACTTTCTGCCCGATTTTGACACGATAGAAGTGACGTTCAGGGAGGCTGTAGTCGACATACACCGGATCGAGCGCCTGCAGTGACAAAATAGGCATACCCGGAGTCAGGTACTGTCCGATGTTGACATCCCTGATGCCGAGCCTGCCGCTGAAAGGCGCACGAATACTCTTCTTGTCGATCACTGCACGTTTGGAAGCAATCGTCGCCTCGGCGATATCCAGTTCAGAACGCAGGCGGTCATATTCAGATTGGGAAACAGAGCGCTCCTTGATAAGTTTGGCATTGCGATCGAACTGCAGTTTGGCCAGTTTTACCCGCGCGATGAGTCCGTTCAACTCCGCCTTGTCAACGCTGTCGTCCAACTGCAGGATGACATCCCCTGCTTTTACGCTCTGCCCGGATTCAATCAGGATCTTCTCCACCTGTCCGGCGACCTCTGTGGTAATAAAGACCTTCTGCGTCGCCACCACGCTGCCAACCGCTGCAAGGTAGGGTTCCCGGCTCTCCAGCATGACTTCTGCCGAAGCGACAGTCGCGGGCGGAGGAGGCTGAGACATCATCGCCGCGCTTTTCCCGGCCATGTAGTGTTTCCAGCCAAAAATGCCACCGAATATAATCGTCAGCACCACCGCCATTATGAGAAGACGTTTAATCACCATTTTATCGATTCCTTCAGACGATTCCATTCCAACAGGATCCTGACAAACATAATACACCTGTTCGCTAAAAGTGAAACGCAACACCTCGAAATCACCATGTTTTTACCTGCATCTTCCAATGCGGCGCAATGTGTTATCGCTTATTGCACCCTACGCTGCAACAGGCTCAAGTATGCACGGAATTTTTATGAATTGACTATTCACAATAGTTCGGTCAAAGGATTGGCGCGTTTAGTCGATACATGAGAGAGGCATATCTGTAAGCTTGTTTCATCGAGACATATTCGCATAAAAGATAAACATGAAAAGAAAAATCATAATCCCAATCGTGGTTTCATCGGTCGCTTTGATGATCTCTGCCGTATTTGTTATGACACAAGGGCGTCATACCGTTGACAACATCCAACAGACACCTGCTACCGGGACGATATACGAGACAAGAGGAGCAATGTAATGAATCAAATGATCATTGATGGGGCAACAGGTGAAAAATTACAGCTGCGCGATCTGCGTGGTCGCAACTACTGGTACACCAGGTCAAACAGTGGAACCACCTATTACACAGGCAAGGGTGCCGGAAACCAGGCATTGGGAAAAAGTAAAATCCCGGAAATCCGGCAACATGAAGATCTGCTGGGCGATGATCTGATGATTATTACTATCAACTTCACCGATAGCAGCGAAGAGGCGGCGTTTTTTGAAGCTGCTGTAATGCTCAAAACTGCGGAGGAAGCAGCTGACGGACTGGTCCCTTATATCGATTATTGGCAGCTGAATGCCCATCTGGCTGCCGAAGAGTTGACCAGAGTTGACCCGGTAGGCGCACTAAGACTCGGGATCGGGGAGAATACAGCTCTGTATAACGATAGCGGCAGTATACAGAGTGAAGTTGTGCTGCATTAAGAGAAGCATTCAAACCACGAAAATCACGAGCACTCGTTTCTACGACACGCAGTAGAAATGAGAACCACGTGCATCGCTTGCCTGGATCCCGGCTTTCGCCGGGATGACATGGAGCAAACCCGTTTTTACTTTTTCGTGTTTTTCGTGACTTTCGTGGCTAAAGAGGGCCTGTAAGTTTCATGCATTCATCATCACTTCAATCAGTACAACACCTTCTTGAGCCAATGCCTGATGCAGAACCCCTGAAAAATCAGCGCCCTGCTCCACCCTGAAATACTCCAGCGCATATAAATCTGCAACTTTTTCAAGATCAATCTGCGTATCTGTACGCCAGTAGCGGTCAAACTGTGGCAGCTGAGACTGTGGAAGCTGTTTGAAAATTCCACCACCGTGATTATTCAACACCACGATGACTGCGCTCAGATCCTTCGCGGCCAGCAGGCCGTTCATGTCGTGATAGAGCGTCAGGTCACCGATCAGAGCAGCGACAGTGACGTCCTGTTTTTCGGATTCAGCAGCCATTCCCAACAGTGTCGAAACATTCCCATCGATACCGCTTGCACCGCGGTTGGCGACGATTTGCAGCGGCTTGCTGTGCTTGCCTGAGTAGCTGTCAAGATAGCGGATCGGCAGTGAGTTGCCACTGAAGAGGATGCTGCCATCGGGCAGGCCGCTGATCAGATCCTGCACGACTGTTTGCTCCAGCGGAGCCTCTTCTACGCTGTCTACACCACGGGAACCAGGTACCACGAATGCATGCAGCCACTCTTCAGGCACTGCCGCCAGTTCCTGCTGACGCAGCAGACGACAAAAATTTTCCGGGGCCGCCCGTACCATCTCGCTGGTGTGATGCAGCGAATCTTGCCAGCGCCCCGTTGGATCAACCAGAATATGCTGTGCTGCTGTGCTCCGCAGCAGAAATTGCTGCAGCTGTTTTGATACAGGCATGGCGCCGAAACGGAGTATCCATTGGGGATGAAGATCCGCCGTCATGTTGGCATCCTGCAGGCATGTATCGTAACCCACAACCACATGCGCCAGATCATGTCCTCCAAAACGCAGTCCCGAGAGCGGATCAGCGAAAATCGGGGCGCCACATATTTTTGCCAGGGCTGTGACCTGACGATGGAATGCAGCTGTGTCAACACCACCACCGCAGACAATCACTCCAGGCTGGCCGCTGATTTGATGTGCAATGGCAATCAACTGTTGTTCATTTGCACAGAGTTCAGGCATCCGGAAGGGGGCCGACTGACCACTAAAGAGAGCAGCTTCAGGAAGTGGCCCTGACGGAACCAGTGGCTCACGCAGCGGTACGTTGATATGCACCGGACCGGGGTCCGGCCATAGACTCTGATGAACAGCCTGGACGCCAAGCTGCATCAGTTGATTTCTGCTTTGCGGGGTTGCTTCAGCAGGTGGCAGCGCATGGAACCCACGCACACTGCCGCCAAAGAGTTTGATCTGGTCGATGCTTTGGTTTGCACCGTTATTCTGCAGCTCCCAGGGACGGTCAGCGCTCAGCAATATCATTGGCGTCCCGCCTCTGTCAGCCTCGATGACAGCCGGGTGCCAGTTGCCGGGCGCACTTCCCGATGTGCATACCAGGACAACCGGCCTCTTCGATGCGCGCGCTATACCGAGCGCAAAAAAAGCGGCGCAGCGTTCATCGACCTGTACATGACACTCAAGTGCCGAACGCCTGTCGGCGGCTATGATCAGTGGAGTGTTGCGCGATCCGGGTGAGATAACGACATCAGAGACTCCGCCTGCCTGCAGCCCGCACAACAGCGCATCGCACCATTGCAAGTTCATCATCGCCTGATCACTCATAGCAGATCCAGGATTGTTTGCAGTTTCAACTCTGTTTCACGGAATTCACTGTGTGGATCAGAGTAAGCTGTGATGCCTGCTCCTGCAAAAAGCTCGGCCCGACTACCCTGCAGCAGCGCACAACGCAGCATCACCGATGCATGCCCCTCTCCACCACTGCCGATCCAGCCGAAACCTCCGCAATACCAGCCACGCTGCTGGTCATCATTCTGCGTTAGCCACTGTCGCGCCACATGATCGGGCGCGCCCGATACCGCGGGCGTCGGATGCAGCGCAGCGACCAGTTTCAATAATGTCATATCACTCTTCACCCGTGCGTATATAGGTGTCCAGATATGCTGCAGGCCGTGCAACTGCAACAACTGTGGCTGATCGGGAATCTCCAGCTGTTCACACAGCGGAGTCAGTATCTGCTCGATGGTATGAACCACAGGAAGATGCTCATACTGCACCATAGGATCATCAGGAGCCTCGTCTGCAGCGACAGTTCCAGCCATGGCGTCACACTTGAGCTCCCCCTGGTGCAGAGAGACCAGGCGCTCCGGTGTTGCCGCCACCAGCATCACGCCATCCATTCGCGCCGCAAACAGCGTGCAGCCGGGGTAGCGCTGTACGAGGCGGGCCATCAGTCGAGTCGCACTGAAATCGGACTCACCCTCAACGCGGATGCGTCGACTCAGCACCACCTTGTTAAGCTCACTCCTGCGGATATCAGCCACCGCCTGCTTCACTCTAGAGATCCATCGATGATCTTCAGGATAGACCCCTGTACGTTGAAGCGGCTCCGATTCACAACTGTCGCCGGGAGCATGGGGCCTCTTCATCAGCTCACTGAATTTCAGCATCCACTCATCGATGAGAGTTGCCGAGTGCAGAGATTCAGCATCGGCGGTAAAGGTGATAGAACAACGATCCGGAGAGTAATCGAGCAACAGCGACGGAACAATCACACAACTGTTTGGAAGACCACTCCACCAGTCTGACATGTGCTCATCCGGATCAAAGGCATAACAGAAAAAAGCAAGCGGGTCTTCCGGGTGGTGATCGCCAATAGTACGCCAGTGATGCTGCAGCTGTTCGAACTGCTGTTGAAGATGGTGAAAACGATCGGTTCCCTGACCCTCAAGACGCATCACTTCGCCAGTGGCCAGCAGACAACGCTGTTCCTGCGGGCGCGCCCAGTAGTAACAGGATGCAGCTGTGTCAGGCATCGCAGGAAATTCCTGCCCTGAAAGTTCCAGGGTGATGCTTGTCAGACTCGTGTCACTACTATCTCTTTGCAAGGAGTTCAGCAGCTGACGCAGTTGCTTTTCCAGCTGCTGGAATGAGAGATCAGACATAGATTAATTCAGGTTCATATCAATCTGTATTTTTTTGTTTCCACAGAAGAGTGCAGGAGGGATAAGGCGTCTTTTTGCCGTATCCACCATTATGGTCTGTAAATGCTCCTGTACAACCGACACTTCGGCCATCCATGGAGGTCGCTGTTGCTTACCCCCTACGGCCTACCAAATAATTTCTTTTCCTCTCTTTGTCGCCTACTGCAAACTGACGACTGCAAACTTTCTCTTTTACGGAAGGTCTCCCCGCTTGAAGAGAAAGTATCCCAGCGCAGAGCTCAGAAAACCCAAAGCGACCGGGTATGCGAGCGCCCATGCCAGATAGCCGTTCTCACCAAAATTATCCAGGATCACGTAGGCAGACGGCCCCAGCAGCACCAGCTGTGGATCGAACAGCATCATCGATGCGGTGCGAAACACCTGCAGTGGATTTGCGAGAGCTATTGCGATGATGCTCTCCGAAGAGATACCCTCCCTGGTCATCACGCCCAGCAGTATCAGATCGAGGAACAGCAGCAGAAACAGCCACACCATGAAGGCAGACCCCTGCGCTACGTCCGCTGAACGCGCCAACGTGGAAAGCAGCATGCCAATGCCGAGAAAGCACCATGCCAGTGCAATCAGCAGCGCCGTATAGACGAGTACCTGGCGCCAGGGGATATCCGCCCCTTTGGTTGCCGCCCACAATACCGCAAGCAGCATTGCCAACACCACCGGCAGGAAAACCACCACGAAACGGCCGATCATCTTCCCCCAGAACCAGGCGGCAAGGCCAACCGGAAGAGAGAGCAGGTACTCAAAAATCCCCGCCTCCCGATCCCCGGCAACAGAGCGCACCGTGGTAATCAATACAAACAGCGGCAGCACCGCCATGGTGATTTGCAGGTAGGTAACCAGCAGGCGCGACAGGCCGGTAAATCCCATGATACGCGATTCGGTCAGGCCGGTGACAAACAACCCCACCACGATGCCGCCAAAAATCAGCGTATAGATCAGAAACCAGCGTGAACGCAGTGATTCGTTTATGTCTGCTCCGGCAGTCAGTAGTAGATGTTTCATTGGCCTATTGTAGGTAGTTTATCGGGCGTCGATTGTGGCAGATGCGTGTGGCTGTTGAGCTGCTTCTCTTTTTCATGGATGCGATCAACAGCCTGCGTGAAGTCGATGCTATCGTCAGTTTTCCCTCTCTGCGCACCGAGTCCGTAATCCATGGGGGTGATTTTTCCTGTGACATACCAGGCGCTGCGGGCATCGATCCACTCACTATCCTTGTGGTCATTGACCCACACTTCTGTCGCTGGATCATCCTTCCATGACTGCTGCTCCAGCCACAACACAGCACAGCCAATGTCATCAAATTTATAGAGCTTGCTTCGACCACCGGCAGCGCCGCCGCGGACCTGTGCAGAATAGCCTGGATCGCTGACTGCCATGGCGCAGCGCTCACAGGTCTCGCGGTCCCAGCGCACCTCTCCCGGCCCTGTCTGCGGTTCGGCAGAACAGCCAGCCAAAAGTGCGGCGAATACGATGAGTAAAATTCGTGTCATTTCAAATAACAATAATTCAGTGAATCAACCACAGATAACAGAGATGCACACGGATATTTTTACCTCTCAAGTATCTATGTTTATCTGTGGTTAAAAGTCTATTTACTAATTGACCGGGGCAACCGCTGCCTTTTTCGGCGGCTCCATAGAGATGCCCTGCAGCAACCCGGCATAGCGGGACAACACCCCGAGAAAACGCAGGCGATCCGGTCCGGCGATCTGCCCCTGCCACACCAAGCCCT
>JGI24023J19991_10002813_pt1 | contig 12445 bp, 9 predicted proteins | sample Cruoilmetagenom1_FD_19991 | JGI IMG/M metagenome (IMG submission 19991)
CCCCAAGCTGATCAAGAGTATAGGGCTTCCTGATAAAATGTGACACACCAAGTGCCTGAATTTTTGCTAACTCTTCGTTCTCCGAGAAGCCACTGATAACGATAGCCTTCTGCTGTGGATTGATCTTTAACATCTGTTCGTAGGTTTCTCTGCCATTCATCCCCTGCTCTAAAATCATATCCAGAATAACCAGATCAACCGGAGTCTTGTTGTAGAGTTTTAAAGCATCTTCGCCACTGGTAACCGTAAAAGCCTGGTAACCAATGTTTGTGAGCAGATTACGGGTTGTTAAACATTGCGTTTCCTGATCATCGACCACAAGAATAGCCTCACCATTGCCTCTCAATGCATTGAGGGACAGGGCAGGACTGTTACAGAGCTCTTCTTCGTCTGTTGATGGTATAAAAACCTCAAATGAGGTTCCTTCCTCTCCACTTTTGACATTAATAAACCCACCATGATCATGGATTGTAGACCAGACAATGGCCAAACCAAGCCCCGTCCCACTTCTTCCCATGACTTTTTTTGAATAAAAAGGTTCGAAAATACGGTCGAGATCATCTGCGGGGATGCCGGAACCATTATCTGAAACAGTAATTTTAATATAATCTCCGGCCACCATTTTTTCATATGCGATGACCGGCTCGGAGAAATGGGCGTTCTCAGTTGTGATAACAATTAAACCATCACTCTCCAGAGCTTCCATAGCATTTCCGACCAGGTTCATCAAAACCTTGGAAATCTGCATCTCGGAACAGTACATGTTCAAAAGATTGGAGTCCAGATTTGACAGAATGGTAATTCCGGAAAATTGGGTGATATAATCCTTATGTTCGATGGAGGAGAGATGATCGGCTATTATGGTGTTTGGATTTTTTACTATCTTGGGGGTTGTCGTTCCCCGGGCAATGGTGATAAGATCTGAGACAACTGACGCTGCCCTCTTTCCTGCTTTTTGAATAATTTTTATTGATTCCCTGTGCTTATCAGATTTATCCATACCCATAAGCAAAATTTCAGGATAGCTCACAATCCCCGCAAGAATGTTGTTGAGGTCATGGGCTACAGAACCCGCCATCAGGCCGAGAGCCTCCATCTTACTTGCCTTGGCAAGTTGCATTTGCAAATCAAGGTTTTCCTGTTCTGCTTTTTTTCTCTCGGTTATATCCCGAATCGCGCAAACCCGTAGATTCTGTCCCTGGAATTTTATGTAACTGGATCGGGTTTCAAGAGGAAATTCAGAGCGGTCTTTTCTCACACCTGTTGCTTCATGGGAACCGGTAATGCCATTTTCAATCCTGCTCTGAATCTGTACGAGGGAGTTCCTGTTAAAAATTCTCTCCAGTATGTGCGTTCTTATCAGCTCTTCTTTCCGGTAGCCAAACATATCAAAAAACTGTTGGTTCCCTTCGACGATAAGCCCCTTGTTATGGACTATAACCCCTTCCCAGGAAGCCTCTGTGAGTGTTTTAAACCTCTTTTCACTGTCATTGAGTTCTTTTCCCAGTTTGGCATGCCTGATGGCGCTGTCAATGGTTGCCTTGAGCAGTTCATGGACTATCGGTTTCTTCAGATAGTCATAAGCGCCCTTTTTCATCGCTGCAACTGCAGTTTCCACAGTGGTGTTGCCTGTTATCATTATCACCGGCAACAGGGAACACGATATTTTGATCAAATCAAGGGTTTCAACACCACTCATTTCAGGGAGGTCAACATCCAGAAGGACAAGGTCATAGGGTTTCTGCTCAAGCAACTCCAGGGCCTCTTCCCCACTGAGGGCAATAGTACTGGGATAATTTTGTATACGGAGTATTTGCTGAAGACTCTCTGCAAATCTCAGGTTATCATCAACCAGCAGGATGTGGGCCGAAACGTCCATTCTCAAACTCCATTTCCATTTTCGACATCTGAGAGATTGAGCGGTAGAGAAAGTGTAAAACATGTTCCCCTTTCTCTATTGCTCTCACATTCAATTGTTCCACCGAGATCTTGAACCGCTCTGTGAACGATGGAGAGTCCAAGACCGGAGTGGCCATGTCCCTTTGTCGTCATAAACGGTGAAAAAAGCTTCTCCCGAATTCTCTCCGGGATTCCCGGACCGTCGTCACTGATGGTGATCACGATGCCTCTGGTTATATTATCTTTAACTTTGTTGCTGGTGGTAATGGCAATTGAACCACCGCTATTCATAGCCTCAGCAGAATTCTTCACAAGATTTATAATAATCTGTTTCAGCTTATCCTGTTCAGTTGAAATGTCAACAAGTAGAGGTTCAGGGGTAAAGTCAGCTTCAATACCTGCAGGATCAAGAAGAGAAGCAGTCAGGATCTTCAGCATATTGCTTATCTGGTCGTTGACATTGATCCTTTTTGTTTTGTATGTCGTACTCGTGGTTTCAGCAAACGTACCAAATTGGTCAATGATTGTGGATATGCGGTTTATTTCCTCATCAAGTATCTGCAATTCCTGTTGTATGTCTGTTTTATCTGAAATTTTTATTTCAAGTAATTTCAGGTAATTGCTTATTATTCCAAGAGGATTATTTACCTCGTGAACAACCTTTCGTGCAGCCAGAGAGGCTGTGGCCATACGCTCAGATTGAAGCTTCCGCTCCTCCTTGCGGCCCATATCCTCCAGATGTAATGAAATGGCAGTCTGCTCTGCAATCAACTGCAGCTGTTTATGGTGACGAGAGATGTCCCTCTCTTTTTCCTTCGATATGCTGATAACAATCACTCCAATCCGTTCCTGCTTCACACACATCGGCAGATATATCATTCCTTTACTGTTTATAACGTTGAAAAGCTGTATGTCTGCCAGATTATTTAACTGCTCCCCATCCTGAAACAGGGTAAGAATAGTGTTTTCACTAAATGATTTAAAGGCCAGACTTGTACTGTTTGCAACAGGGAGAACCAGATCCCGGACCAACTCCCGGTGTCGGTTTTCATTGGAGCAATGACCTGTCAGCCTCCTGGTTTCGGAATCGTAAAGTAAAAAGAAAATTGTCTCTGAAGCAAAGAGGATCCGTATGATTTCCTCAGTGGCAGCCAGGATACCATTTTTACTGTCAGTCAAAACAAGGCTCTTGAGAAAACCGATAAGAAGGGAGTCTTTTCTTACCTGCCTGACAAGCTCCTGGTTTTTCTCAAGAAACTGTCCCGTTTCATCATCACTGCCCTGGTCGTCACTCGATAAATAGTGGCGTTTACCGTTTTTACGTCTTTGAGATGCTGCACCGGGTATCTTTATGTTAACTTCCAGATCCTGGGCTATCGCAACAACCTCTTCTTTTGCACCTGTTATCACCTGCTCCATCTGTGTCTTATCAAGACCCAGAAGGTTTTTACCCGTCAAATAGTCGGCACCTGATTCATTTTCCGACAATTCTGAAATCCAGTTTGCAAGAAAAGTAATTTTAACTAGTGGAAAACCCTCCTGAATATGTTCCACAGGATCATGATGATAAAGTGCTGCATCAGCAAGGAGTGAACCTATATTCCATTCTTTAAGCAACATGGCACCGGCTTCACAGTGGGTAATACCGATCTGTCGATCTTCTGCAGCACACTGGTCAACGCCGGCAGCCAGTTCTTCCTGAAGAACGGTAAATTCCTTTGGAAACATCACAAACAGAACAAGGTGGCCAATATTATGCAAAAGACCTGCTAAGTAAGCTTCTTCAATATTCGTATAATTAATTTCTCTGGCAATTCTTTTCCCCAGGGTGGCACACAGGAGAGAGTGGTACCAGAAACTGCCGATTTGGAAGGAATCACTATTCCTGTTTTTAATTCCCTTGAACACCTGCTGAACAGAAGCTGTTATCGACAGATTTTTTATGGTAGCGGCACCGAGATAAACGACAGCCTGCTCCAGGTTTGAAAATGTTCTGTGTAGCCCGAAGTAGGCTGAATTCACCAATCGCAAAACCTTTGAACTGAGAGCTGTATCTTTGGCAATAAGAGGGGCAACGGCGCTGATGGGGGTATCTTCGTCATCACAGGTATCGATGAGTTTGATAAGTATATGCGGAAGAGACGGGAGTGGCAGTGACCCCTGGACATGTGAAAATATGTGTTCCTTACTCTTCATTCAAAGAGTCCCTCTCCCTGTGCAATTATAAAAAAATTAACTGTTTGGGATGATTTCATAAAAAGCTCTGTTTGTCAAGTTTTATCAGGGATTGCGGGTTTTTCGAAAGGATAAATTACACCTGTTTTTTGCAANCGCCAGGATTATCCAAAAAGCGAAACAGCAATCGCTGCAAACATATCATAGTATTTCAAGTGATCGTCAAAGAAGGAAAAATCGATAAAAAGGCTTGGAGTTGGCACTGTAAATATGCTATCCTATTGTAATTTTATAGATTTCAGGACTGTTGCAAAATACCTATTTAACTGATAAAAATCTGTGACTAAAACAATTGTCATAACAAGTGGTAAAGGTGGTGTCGGCAAAACAACCATCAGCGTCAATACAGCCCTTGAAATCTCCCGACGTAATTTTCTCACTTGTCTTTTCGACGCGGATCTTGGTCTGGCCAATGTGGATATCCTTTTAGGCCTTCAGCCGGAGAATACTCTTGATGATGTCATTTTTGGAGACAAAGAACTCGATGAGATCATCCTCCACCCGGAGATCGGCATCGAGATTATACCCGGCAGTTCAGGTATCCAAAAAATGGCCAACCTGGCGGAGGACAAAATTTCCGCTCTTATATCTTCCTTTTCCCAGCTGCCGGACTACGACTACTTCCTCATTGACACCTCTTCCGGGATCTCCGAGAGTGTTATTGCTTTTTGTCTTGCAAGCAGTGAAACTATTCTGATTATCACCTCTGAAGCCACATCCCTCACCGATGCGTACGCTCTCCTGAAAGTATTGTCTGCAAACGCCTATAAAGGAACGGTGAAAATTCTAGTGAATAAATGTCCCAGCGTCCCTATCTCAAGGAGGACTTATCTCCGGTTCAAATCAGTAGTAGACAAACACCTCGATATCGAAGTTGCCCCGGCCGGAATCGTACTGCACGATCCCAATATTGAGACTGCTATACGACAACAGGAACCGGTACTGACTCTCTACCCCAACTCCATTGGTTCACAGTGTATTCGAGCAATGGTGTCAATCCTTTTAGAAAACAGTGACAGAGAAGAAAGTCAGACGGATTTTACTCATTTCTGGCAACGCTACTTTGATTTTGCCCAATCAGACCTCTCAATTCCAGAGAACGGCATCCCGGAATCTTTACAGTCTGCAGAGGATGATCCGGATGACAGCCTTTCCTCCCCTAACTCAAAAGACGGGGAACCACACTACCCCCCGGAGGAAAAGAGTGTTGCAGATAATTCACAGGACTCCATTGTCCCCTTCTCTCACTCCGGCGGTATAATCGATCCTCTGAGTCTGCCAAGCCCGACCACACTGCTGTCAAAATCTCTGGAACTGCAATCCCAGGGGAATCTTTCAAAAGATGAACTGCTGGAGATTTTCAGCAGCGATCCAGCTCTTATGGCGAAAGCCATGCAGATGTTCTGCACTCCTGGAGCTGTTGATTCAAACCGGGTAACAAAGATGCATCAGATTATGCACGGACTCGGTACGGAAGTTCTGTCCAACCTTATAATCACAGCTTCCATGCAAAAGGCACTTATTGATTCGACTGCCCCTGACACCAGTTTTGTGAACAGTTTCTGGTATCACAGCTATAAAAGTGCGGTTCTGGCTGAACAGATCGCCGAAACAATGGATTATCCATACCCGGAAGAAGCATTTCTGGCAGGACTCATCCACGACATCGGCAGGTTAGCCCTGCAAGCTGCCTACCCGGAGGTGTATACTCAGATTCCCGACACATTTCACCACGAAGAATTACTTCTTGAAACTGAAACCCACACTTTTGGAAGGAGTCATGCCGAAATTGGTGCCGAATCTTTAAGGGCGTGGAACCTGAATAGTTTTATTGCGGATGCAGCACAATATCACATCGAGTCTGAATCAAGGATCGAAACCGGTTTTGATCTGATAAAAATAGTCTTTATAGCCAGCCAAATGACACAATCAGTTCAGGAGGATTCAACGAAGGTATCCGATCTCGCCTCCCTCCTGAGCCTCACACCAGCTCAGTTGTTGATTTGCAACAAAACTGCTGACAGAAGGGTGCAGCAGGTTGCCGATCATTTCAACATCACATTGCCGCAGGTACTTGGAAAAGACAAGGCAGAAGAGGTACAGGCCTGTTTCAGACGCCAGGCCGTTGATTATTCAATATTGCTTGGCGTACTTCCCGGTCATGCCCTGGCAAGAAAGCTGCCAGGACTTATCCGCCAGATCCACCAGGGGTTGGATATCCTGTTTGAAATCAAACATGCCCTCTGTTTTATGCCGGACAATAAGCAGTCCGTTCTGCAGTCTGTGGGATATCCGGATTGTTTTGGCTGGAAAATACTCTCTGATATATGTGTTTCTATAGATACGGGGAAAAGCCTCATTGTCGAAGCCTTTACCACAGGTGAATTAAAAAATTCACTGGACGAAAAAGAGGATTATGTGCTATCTCTGGCCGACGAACAGATCATCCGAATCCTCGACTCCCACGGACTGGTTTGTGTTCCCATGGTTACCCGGGGTATCAGCAGGGGCGTAATCGTTTTCGGCATTCAGAAAGAAGAACTTGCGAATTTACGCAAGCAGGTAAACCGACTGAAACAATTTGGTGCCCGATCTGCAAGAAATATTTCCGATTCTGAGCAGGCTGTGACAGAGGAAAAACCATCCTTTAATCTAGAATCCCCAGACAGTCACTGACCTTCTGCCTTGCTCCATCCATATTTCATAAAGAGTTACATCAATGATGCAATTTTACCACAATAACAAGGCAATTCTCCAGGTTCTGGTCGGGGCATTTATGATCAGTTTTTCTGCAGTCTGGGTAAGAGCTGCCGATGTTCCACCGACAACCTCAGGGCTCTACAGGGTGTTTTTTGGTTTTCTCATTCTTTTCCTGGTATCTTTCTGGAGAAAAGAGATGAGAACGGTTGGTGTAAAGAAATTATTACTAATCATATTCTGCGGTTTTATCTTCGCTCTAGATCTGCTTTTCTGGCATGAGAGTATACTTTTTATCGGCCCGGGCCTTGCTACAATTTTAAGTAACTTCCAGGCATTTATACTGGCAGCTATCGGTATCCTTTTTTTCAGCGAAAAGATCCGTCCCCGATTTCTTTTGTCGATTCCTGTAGCCATTCTCGGCCTGTTCTTTGTCGTGGGAACAAACTGGCACGGTTTAAGCCCAAATTACAAAACCGGCATCTTCCTCGGTCTTTTGACAGCGATCTGCTACGCCGGGTTTCTAATCAGCCTGCAAAAAATACAACGGGAAGAAAACCACTCGTCCTTTTTTTTCACCCTGATGCTTATATCTTTCGTCTGCACCATCTTCCTTGCGCTGAAAATGGTGCTTTATGGAGACCCGTTTATTATCCCCGATACACAAAACCTGTACATCCTCCTCTCTCTCGCCTTTTTCAGTCAGGTTTTAGGATGGATACTGATTGCCAACAGCATGCCCTGGATCAGGACCTCTCTTACAGGGTTTATCCTGTTACTTCAGCCGGCACTCTCCTTTATATGGGATGTCCTGTTCTTTTCCCGCCCTACGGATCTGACCAACTGGCTGGGAGTAATTGTTACCCTTACAGCAATATATATGGGAGTCACAGCCAACTTGAAAAACTCAGACTAACCCCGTGACTCTTGCTTTCTTTCCCTGAGAGATTATTGTCTCGTAACCGGATTATTTTCCATAATCATTCTATACTAACCCGAATAAATCGGAATTTTAGAATGCTTGGATAAGTGCCATGAAAGTATATTCAACCATATAATTTTAAACGCCCTTCCTCGATTTCTTGTTTTTTATTGCAGAAATTCTGGAGTAAGGCTCAAGAGAGATTCAGATGAAAATCGCAAACTACAAAGACAGCCCGACCCATAAATTCGATAACGAGATGGTAAAAGGTGTTACCGGGCGGGTCGTCATCGGCAAAGAAGATCATGCAGACAATTTCTGTATGCGTGTTTTCACCCTGGAACCGGGAGGATTCACCCCCAAACACTCCCATGACTGGGAACATGAAATATTTGTTCATTCAGGTAAAGGGCAGGTGTATAAAAATGGAGAATGGCGGGATGTGCAAAGCGGTACTGTTGTTTTTATCCCGGGCAACGAAGAACATCAATTTATGAATGGAGGAGGAGAAGATTTCGTTTTTGTCTGTCTCATTCCTTCCGGGGTCGCTGAAATTTGATGGCGTCGTAAAAAGCCCAATCTCCTTCGTTGTAGGTTTTTCTCAGAACCTCAACATACCACATGTATTGTTGAGGGCCTGAGAAAAACACTACGTCTTGTATATCGAACTTCTCGAAGTCTACGCTTATCGGACTTAGCCATCTGAAACTTAGAAATACCTTTTTACGATTCCATCAAATTTGGTTTTTTCCCCGACAAATCCAATTTGTCGGGGCTGATCCTGTTACTTTTTCCCTCCCAGAAGATCTTTCTTCAGGCTCGAGGTAACCGGCTTATTCCCCAGCCAGATCTTTAAGAGAGCATCGTTAAAATCTTTCCCCTCGATTGTCCCTTTCTCTTCTCCCTGAATAATCACCCTGGTTCCTGTTTTCGGATCAAAATCAAGTACAATCACATCATTTTTTTTCACGTCAACAAATAACCCGTTAAACTGATCCAGACGCTCCTGCAGAACCGTCAGATCTGCAGCTGCAGTATTTCCTTTAAACCCCTCGTTCCAGCCATCAACCAGTTTTTCTTTCTCCACCTTACTATGGAGAAAATGCAGGATCATTTTTTTCTGTCCTGCTGCATCAATTACTCCTTCCGCACCGCTGGAGGGATTTTCCAGGTACAACTCGCCGATATAGACCTTAACGAAGAATTTGCTTCGGATTCCGGCACCATTTAAATGTAACATTGTCCCATCATCACTTTGCAGCGTTTCAGCTACGTTCACTCCTGCAATTTCTTTTGCACCAACCGGCAATGCAACCAACAAAAAACAACAAAGAAATAGTATACGCATTGTCTCCCTCCCCCAACCAGGTCTCATATTGATTCTTTAGATCATTTACACGTATCATATCAATACACCTTTTTATTCAAAACGTAAACTTTTCCTTCATGGGGAGTTCACCTGTTGATCCCCGTTGATTTATCCCTATATTATGGGTGATGGCGTTGTAAAACAACTGTACATTCATCTATATTTAAAGAGAAATTCATGACAGATACCTTGGAAAGAGTTATTTCCGAATCGGGCAGTTTTTTTGGCATTTGCTGCAACACAACAACACTCGTCTCTACAGCCTGCAGGATGCACAACGTCGGTCCTCTGGCTGCAGTTGCACTTGGCAGGGCCCTGACAGGGGCCGCTCTGCTCGCTGCCCTGTTAAAAGATGGCCAGTCCGTTCAACTGAAATTCGAAGGCAATGGTCCTTTGGGTAAAATCATTGCTGAGGCGGGTTATGATGGCTGGGTGCGGGGGTATGTTGCCAATCCACATGCAGACCTACCGCTTAAAGATGGTTTTATCGATGTGGCATCAGGAATAGGTCATGCAGGATTTCTGACCGTAACAAAAGATATCGGCCACAACAAAAAATATCCGGGAACAATACAACTCTATACCAGTGGGATCGGAGAAGATCTTGCATATTATCTTACGAAATCCGAACAAACTCCTTCAGCCATTGCCCTCAGTATACAACTTGACAAGGATGGACTCATTGCTGCATCCGGAGGCTATCTTGTACAGTCACTTCCACCTGCTGATGAGCATTCCCTCCTGCATATCGAAAAAGAAATAAGTCGCCTGGAGTCACCGGCACAACTCTTGCTCAATGGAAAAAGTCCGGGGGATATCCTCTCCACCATTTTCAGCACTATTCCTCATAAAAAAACAGCAAGTAAAAATCTGTTCTTTTCCTGTAGCTGTAATCGAACCAAAATGGAGAGTGCACTTTTTTCTCTTGGCTACGACGACTTATCAGAGCTTCTGCTGAAGGAGGACAAAGCAGAAGTCCATTGTGAGTTCTGCAGAGACACCTACACATTTAACAGACAGGAACTGGAGGCTATGCTGGCCACCGCTCCCGATGAAAAGTATCACTGATGGAATCGTAAAAACTCAACTCCTTTGCTGTTCCGTCATTCCCGCGCAGGCGGGAATCCAGTTATTTGAACACATTCTAGATCGAAGTCTGCGCTTATCTCCGGCCTACGCGGGAATGACGAGGCCAGGGAGTTTTTACAAAACCATCTGCTTCTACCAATAAACAATGTGATTTTAAAAATCACATTGTTTATTTACCGTTTACTGCTTCTTCAACTTCTGCAGTGCTTGTTCCGCTGCAATGGTGATAGGCTCCATGCTCGGTTCGGAAGAAATATCCGGGTTACAGGCAGACGTAAACGTTGTCAGTTCGGGAATCGTCTTGCCGCCAAGAATAAATGCTGTGACGGCATCAATTTCCCTTGCCGGTGCGATGGCGTGACTGACAATCTGACCGCCTATAAGTTTCTCTGTTTTCCTGTCAAACACCAGCTTGATCTTCCATGGCTTCATGCCGGGAATCATTCCATGCTTACTTCTGGAGTCAACTACAGCGCTTACAGTTTCAAACCCTTCTTTGGCTGCATTTTCTTCGGTGAAGCCGGTGGCGGTAATTGTCATATCAAACATTTTACAGCCGCCTGCATCCAGTACACCGGGAAATTCAATATCAAAACCGGCAAGCCGCTTAGCCGCCAGTCGTCCCTGCACAACAGCTGGTCCGCGAAGCTGTCCGGGAGTCGGTTTTTTAGTGATGAAATTGAATTTTTCAACACAGTCTCCACCCGCCAGGATATCCGGATCTGAAGTCTCCTGGAATGTGTTCACTTTGATACCGAACTGACCCATCTCCAGACCGATATCCGTGGCTAGCCCAATATTCGGACGAACTCCGACATTCATAAAAACCATATCCGTGTCAAGGGTTTCCCCGGATGACAGAGCAACACCACTCACCCTGCCATCGTCACCGCTCAACTTCTCGACTTTTACTCCAGTTAGAATGTTCAGCCCCTTTTCCTCAAGATATTCCCTGACAAAACCCGACATGTCTTTATCCAACATGAGAGGAAGTGGTCGATCCATCAGTTCAATCACAGTAATATTGAATGAACCCGGACTGGTCTCCGCCAGGAGCGAGGCAATTTCCATGCTGATGAAACCGGCCCCGATAAAGGCGATGTTTTTGGCATTTTTACCGGTAATATACGATTTAATTTTTTCAGCATCGGGGAGCCCGCGTAATGTCATGACTCCTTCAAGGTCATTTCCCTCAATTGGCGGAACAAATGAACTGGATCCTGTGGCCAGGTACAGTTTGTCATATTTAAATTCCTCACCACCGGAGACAACAACACTTTTATTTACACTATCCACTCTGGTAACTTCCTCCCGAACAACTTTAATACCTGCACCTTCAAGCATTTTATCGGGAACTACAATTGATTCACTGGCGGCCAGACCGGCCACGACATGGGGAAGAGCTCACCTGACAATGAAAAATTCTTCCTTTCGGATAACAGTGATATCCACATCCGGCATTAATTTTTTTGACATCATGGCTGCCGGTCCACCGGATCCGCTACATCCGACAATTACCAGTTTTTCACCTTTCTTCATGGTATCTCCTTTGATATTTCTTTCGTTAACTAGTTAACATCCATCCCAAAATACGACCAATTTCGTTAGCTTAAAAAGATTGCCCACCATATATTTGAGTCTCCGATTTAGAACATATACCCAAAAACGCCATATGTCAAAAAAATAAAAAAAGGTTTGGGGGGGCTCACTCTGTGATACCCCGACCCTGTTATAGTCCTCTGTAATCTCACCATTTAGCTGTCCCCAACCCCGATAAAAGAGAGAAGTGATTATTTTCCAGGGACATAATATATTGTGGAGGAACAACCATGAAAAACAATTCTATCACAATTGGAGCATCCTCTCTCAGCTCCTTAGCCCAACGCTCCAGGCAAAATACTTTAAAGCAAATTTTTCCTGTCATCCACAACTTGACCTCCTCTTACAGAGAGGAGATCAAATGCTGCCTGGCCACTGCAGCTGTTGGTGCCATTTTTTTAGGATCGATTTTAATTTTTTTCATCCAACTTGCAGAGCATGGCTGGTAAGGGCACCATTTTTTACTCTACGTCCATCATACCTGATTGTTGGCAATGGACTTTCAGGCTAAAGACAACTATTGTTGACCAAATCATGATGGCGTCGTAAAAAGTCTTCATCTTGTTCGTTGTTACAATTTTTCTATCATTACGACGTACCGTATGTACGCCGAAATAATAGAAAAATTGCACGCC
>JGI24023J19991_10002815_pt1 | contig 12443 bp, 14 predicted proteins | sample Cruoilmetagenom1_FD_19991 | JGI IMG/M metagenome (IMG submission 19991)
TACCAAGTTTCTTCAAGTTGTTTACTTTATAAAAACCCCCGCCACAGGAGATAAATGTGTTTTGAACACATTTTTCTATCCAATCTGCAGTTGCCTGTTCTTGTTCTCTAAAGTATGCTTCACCCTGTTTGGCAAAGATCTTTTTAACTTCTTTGTTTTCTTTGGATTCTATGAGATCATCTGTATCAATATTATAAACGTTATATTTTTTGGAAAAAGCGCGTGCTGTTGTACCCTTACCTACACCCATAAAACCAATGAGGATAATATTTTTTTTCAAAGCTCAAACCATATTGTAACGGTCAATGATCTTTGAGATACGTTTACGCAGGGTTTTCAATGCATCAATGGCATCTTTACCTTCTGCCACAAGAGATTCAAACTCATCAAATTGTATCTTGGCAACCCAACCGATCTTTGCATGTCTTTTAATGCCTACAAAACGTACCTCACCAAAGTGCTCTTCTGCCATCTTATAAATACGATCAATTCTTTCATCTAAAGTTTTTGCTTCTTTGTTGCTCATTTCTATCCTTTATTTAATTTAAAAAGTTCTATGAAAGCTTCATCAGTAATGAGACTTTCACTTTTTGATATAATTATATCATATCAAAAGAGCAAACGTATTACAAAAGGATTACATCATGAAGAATATTCTGATTACAGGAGTGAGTTCCGGTCTGGGAGAAGCTTTGGTTGATGCTTATCTACAAAATGGAGATACTGTGTATGCCATTGGTCAAACACTTCCCCCGAAATTTGATCACCACCCCCATTTTTTCTTTTTTCCTTATGATCTAAATGAAACATTTACACTTCAGGCTACGCTCAAAGAGTTCCTGGATAAGCGTTCTTTTGAAATCGTGATACTCAATGCTGGAGTACTAGGAGAGATACAAACCCTAGCTAACACAGACCTTTTAGATATACAGAAGGTGATGGATGTCAATGTTTGGGCAAATAAAGAGCTCATAGACACCCTGCAGGCACATGCTTTTGTCAAACAAATCGTAGGTATCTCTTCGGGCGCAGCAGTCAATGGATCAAAAGGATGGGGCGCGTATTCTCTTTCAAAGTCCACGCTCAACATGCTACTTAAAGTCTATGCAAAAGAGTTACCCGAGATCCACTTCACAGCACTTGCCCCGGGAATCATTAAAACACCTATGACAGATCATATCGTTGCAGAGGTGAACGATCAAGTGTTCCCTTCTGCTAAAAAACTAAAAGAGAGCTATATACAAACCCCTCCAGAGGCTGCAAAAAACCTCATCGCACTCTTTCCAAAACTATTGGCATATGAAAGCGGAAGTTTTCTGGACGTAAGGACGATGGAATAAAAACCTTATACAACCTCTTATACAGCACGTTTTATAAGGTTTCTAGAATATCATATCAATATAACATCAAAAATGAGATTTATGCACTATAAACAGATATTACCCACAATAAAACAATCATTAACTATAGATAATTCTATAGTAAACTCACTCTATACTCTTTCAATAAAAAGTCAACTAACCGCCTTGGTATTTGTAGTACTTGTATCCAAATTCTTATACCCTGAACTCTCATATAGTATTGTTATTTGGTGTGGTTTATTGTCTGTATTTACATTGTTTAGGCTCTACACTATTTATCTTTTTAAGACAGATTATCAAAGGTACTCAGTCGAAATTTGGTACAAATTTTTTATGATATCTGCCTTATCAACTGCATTAATGGTATCTTTACTTGGTATAGTCTATATCCACTATCTAAATGATTACTATCAACTTTTTGTCGTTGCTGTCCTGCTCGCGGCTGCTTCTGTTTCGACAACTTCACTATCTTCTGATTTTCGTATTGCCATAACATATATTAGTATTATATTGGTTCCTCTAATTGTATCTATGCTAATGATGCAAACAGCATCAAACTATATACTTGCCATACTTCTGACATTGTTTTTTATATCTCAAATATTTATGATATTTAATAATTATAAACAAGGAGAAAAAATTAAAAACTTGTATGAAGAAATTAAAAATCATGAACAGCATAATCAGCAACTCTTAGATGATAACAAACAGTTCATCACTGACATGGTCCATCAGATAAGAACACCTCTATCTGTTATTATGATTAATTCTTCGCTCATAGAGTTGGAAACAGAGAATCAAGTCTCTTTTTACGTCTCAGAGATAAACGCAGCTATAAACATGCTCTCAAACTCTTATGAAGACCTCAACTATATCATCTCAAGTGATACGATTGAATACGAACGCATAGAGATCAATTTAACTGAGTTCCTTAGTGAAAGAATTAACTTTTTCAAAGCCATTGCTCAGGCAAATAATAAAACCATGTATACAAATATCGCAGATAACGTAAAATTGATTATGAATGATACAGAACTAGAGAGAATCATCGATAATAATCTAGCTAATGCCATTAAACATAGTTATGATCAAAGTGAAATAGAGATTATTTTGGAAAAAAATCATTCAGAAATTATTTTAAAATTCATCTCTAAAGGGGAAGGTATTAAAGATACCACTAAAATATTTGATAAAAATTATACGGAGAGTTATCAGGCAAAGAGAAATTTGGGGGTAGGATTGTATATGGTAAAGAGTATTTGTAGAAAAAACGATATCAACTATAGCGTCCATTCGGAAAATGAAACCAATATATTTACTTATGTTTTTAATAGATAAATATATAGCTGGTTTACTTACTTTTTAATTCTTCAAACTTTATAAAATATATAAGACTTCCACCCAAACAAGTCCTGTTAAACTTTGATCTTCTGCCACTCACCTTTTTGAAAGGTCATCCATAACCATATTGCTTTGACAAAAGTGTCTGAGATCATCGCAATATAAACCAGAAAAATAGACTCAAAATACCAACTTAATGCAAAGGCCGGAAGTATACGTACAAACCACAATGAAATAAGGTTTATCCTCAGTGTTCTTTTCGTATCCCCTGCTCCCCTCAATGCCCCTGAGAGTACAAAATTAAAAGCCAGAGGGATTTGTGAAACCCCTACGATCTGAAGATAGAGACTGGCTTCTTCAATGGTCTGTGCATCATCGGTAAATAACCATACTATTTTCTCTGGGACAAAGATCATAAAAAATGAAAGAAAAAACATAAGTCCAACGGTGTATTTAAGTACGAGCAGTACATCTTCTCTGGATTGTTCAGGTTTTTTAGCCCCTAATCCCTGTCCCATGAGAGCCATAGCTGCAATCGTAAACCCAATACCGGGCATAAATGCCAATCCTTCTACACGAAGTCCTATCTGATAGCCTGCCAAAACTTCTGTGCCATAATGCGCGATAATCACCGTAAAAAGCATAAATGACGAAAAGGTAAGGGTACGCTCAAATGAGGCGGGGAGACCAACTTTAAGTGCCCGAGTTAAAAGTGCTTTTGAGTAATGCCATGTAGGTAAATAAGTCATCTTCCCTTTAACATAAAGCCAAAGGTAAACCAATGTTTCTAAGATATTAACGATGACTGTCCCAAGAGCAGCACCTTCAACACCCATTTCAGGAAAACCAAAATGACCAAAAATAAACAGATAATTTAAAAAGACATTCAGAAATATAGAGCCTATTTTTACATACATTGGGGTCTTTGTATCACCGGAGGCATTAAGTGCGGTCACAAACACAAGCTTTACAAAAACAAAGGGGAGCATCCATGTAAGCATCTGCACATAATCTTCACCTAAAATGATCACTTCTGGCACCGTGCCAAACCACACATAGACATTTGAGGCCAGTACATACCATAACAACATCATAGGTATAGAGAGAAAAAAAGCGAAACGAAGCAGTGTTGAAAGTCCTGTAGAAGCACGTTTCATACGTCCTGCCCCCACAAAACGTGAGAGTAATGCTGAAGTACCCACATGTAACACGGTAAGAATGGCAAAGACAAACACCAGGGACTGTAAACCAAGCCCTACCGCCGCCACTGCAAAAGCTGAAATACGCCCGACCATGATAAGATCCGTGATCACTTGAAGCATATCAAGCAGTGAGTTTATAGCAGCAGGGATGGAGAGTTTCAGGACTTTTTGATGTTTAGGAGGGAAAAGTGTTAAGATATCCTATCCTGTGATCTGGGCAACATACACATAGAGAAGGACAATGATCAATGAAGCAGTTCCCATCATCCATGTGAAAGCAGTTAACATTCTACCCTCATTGAACATCTGTCGATATTTGTAAAGAAGTACAGGAAAAACCACTAACGCTACAGCCACAGGAAAATACATTACAGGACTCAATGCATACTCTTTTATAGCAAATTGTACCGCTACGAATGAAGTATATACAATGATATAAACCATCGCAAGCACGATCATCTGTGNAAACATAAAAAGTATTTTTGCAGCTGCCTGATTTTTCTTGTCGTTATAATATTCCATGGTCATTGTCCTTTATTTGGCAAGAGCACTTTTCGTATGGCTTCAACCATAGCCTCTTTTTCCAACTTGCGTATCTTCTCATCATACATTTCAAAACTCAGATCTTTTTTGGAGATCTCTTTTTGTAAAATGATTTCTCCCCCGTCAAGGTCAGAACTGACATAATGGATACTGACGCCACCATTGGGGAAACTGTCTTCATAACTTTTTTCAATGGCATTTAATCCCTTGTGCCTAGGTAAAAGAGAGGGGTGCAGGTTAATACTTGTAATCTCATCTGTAAACACCGGTGTCAAAATACGCATGAACCCTGCAAGTATTGTCAACTCTGCATGGTACACTTTTAAGCGCTCTACTACTTCTGTGTCAAAGGCTTCTCTGCTCTTGTATGTCTTTGAATCTATAATTTCAAGGGGGATAGATGCTGCTTTGGCTACTTCGATCCCCTTGGCACTAGGATTATTTGTCAAGGCAACGACAACTTCGAACTCTTTGAGGTGTAAAGTCTTGACAATATGAGCAAAGTTAGAACCTGTGCCACTAAATAAAACTGCTATTTTCTTCATAATCGCATTGTATCCAATGCGTGGTTATATCAACCCTACAAACATAAAAACTATAAGAACAATAGAGTCAGTCATTTACGCATCCGTTTCCAGAAATGTTATCTCCTGAATAATATCCGTAGGCAGCATCGCATACGACGCCCCTTTATAATTATTGGCAGCCATGACCAATGCCAGGGAGGCATGTATGGCTGCATCTATTCCTGTGTATCCTTGTGCCAATAAAGATACGATGAGACCGGAGAGTACATCTCCACTGCCCCCTTTGCTCAGCTTTGAACATCCCAAAGGATTAATGTAAAGTCGTTCTTCTTGCATAATGAGCGTATTGGCCCCTTTTAACATGAGTGTGACATGCGGGTACTCAGCATTGAACATACGCACGATTTCAAAACGTTTAGACTGCACTTCTGTAACGGTGAGCTGTTTACCTGTAAGTATTTTCCACATGATCACAAACTCTTTAGGATGCGGGGTGATCACAATTTCTCTCTCTTTTTGACTCAGCACAGACAAGATCTCTTCACTCAAGAAACTGTCTGCATCCAAGACAATAGGCAAATGGCTTTTTACAACATATTTTTGTAAAAATTCACTCTCAAAATGTCCTCCCAGTCCCATACCGATAGCTAAAGCCGAAGTATTATCAGGGACCACAGTTGAATGCATTAGGTAAGGAGGAGGTGTGATCTTTTCATGTACGACCAGTGTGGTAAGTCCTGCGCCAAAGGAGGCTGAAGCCATCCCGGAAATGATCCCTGCACCCTCTTTTTCTCCACACAACACAGCCGCATGTCCAAAATTCCCTTTGTGACTGTTTTGTCTGGTACGTGAGGGAAGTTTCATATCACTCTCTTCAAGTACACTCACTTGACTCTGCCCATCATAAAAAAGTGAACTTACCCCCAGGTCTACACATTTTATTTCACCTACGGCATCTTTATTTTCATCCAGATATAGTGCTTCCGTCCGCGCACCCATTGTCAATGTCACATCTGCCATAAAAGCCACCGGCATCAAACCATGCTCTCCGATTCCCGTAGGTATATCACAAGCAATTTTATGTCCGTTAAAACTGTTTAGTTGATGAATAATATGCTTTGTTTCCTCATTTAATGGTTTGTTTAGTCCTGCACCAAACAGTGCATCCACCACTACATCAGCGTGACTTATCTCGTCTACCACTTTTACACCCAAAAGAGTGGCGCGTTCAAGCTGTACTTTTGCTATAGCTGAATGCAGTGTAAAAGGTATATAGAGTTTTATATCGTAATCTCCATGAAGCTGACGTCCCAATGCGATGCCGTCTGCACCGTTATTCCCCGTACCTGCGATTATCATTACTGATGTATCTTGGGGGAAATGTCTACGTATATAATTTGCCATACCTGCAGCGGCATGCTCCATAAGTATGTCTTCACTTAATCCATATGCTTCATAACATCTCTTATCTAGCGCATAACAATTTTTAAATACTTTTTGCATATCCACTCCTTCTGCTTCCTCAATTTTATCACAAATTAATCCTAACTCGATATAATCCTCTTCTATTTTATCTATCTTGGACTAAACCTCTAAGAAATTTTGATAAGGAAGGGGGTGCTTTTCGATGCCAGGAATTATTTTAACACAACGTGACTCTTTTGATGACGCTTATAGAAAATTCAAGAGACAATGTGACAGAAACCTTATCGTGACAGAAGCTAGAGCTAGACAAAATCACGAAACAGAGACTGAAAAGAGAAAAAAAGAAAAGATTGCAACTCGCAAGAAAATCCTTAAAAAACTCTTCATGCTCAGAAGATACGAGTCTAGACTGTAATCAGTTTACCCTCACTTTTCCAACTCTTAGGAGTTGGAAGACCTACACACAACAAACATCTAAATTTACATTTTATTTACTAGCATTTTGCTTATCATACAAAGCAACACCTCTATGTTTTAATCTATATGCTTTAGGACTTAATCCTTCATGTCTTTTAAAAAAACGTCCTAACTGAGAAACTGTGTCAAAATGTAGTGCATACGCTATCTGCTTGATGGACATCTCACCAAAACAAAGCAAATACTGTATCTCTTTGATAATACGAATATGTATATACGAAAGTGCCGTGTGACGGAGTGTTCCTTTTACCGTTTCGCTCAAGTGTTTCGGTGTGACGCCCAGTAAAAGTGCATATGCCTTCACAGATTTTTTCTGCCAATAATGCTCCTCTATGAGTACCAGAAACTCTGCACATATTTCTTCTGCTCTTGTATGGTTTTGCTTCAATCCAAAACTCAATTTTTCACGTTTGAGCAATACAAGAAGTTGATTGATCAGCATTTTACAAACAATTTGATAATCATCATTCTTTGCCCGCAACTCAGTACTTAACTGCTCATAGAGTGCCACTGCATGTGCATATTGTGTTTTATTTAGGACAATATCCTGCTGACACTTACGATGAAACTCCATGAGTGATTCTTGTATACTCTCAGATAAATTATCTTCTTCAATAAATGCTTTGTTAAAGAGTAAAACATATGTTCGTGAAGCATGCGTTGTGTCTTTAAATGAATAGATGGATCCCGGATTGACCAGCTGAAGTGATTGTGGTTTAATAAGATAGTTAAATTGGTTGATCGTGCGTTGGGTTTCTCCATGAATACGCAAGAACAGAGCATAATATCCAAAGTGAATAGGTATCCCCTGACTCCCAGCTTTAATGTCATCAAGTAACACGATATCTTTGGCTTCAAAATTATCTGAAAAATAGTCCATACCAAACACAGGGTTAGGCTCAAATAGATATTTATAGGTATTCACTGTCTGTTCTATCGTGAAGAGAGGAAGAGTTTCCATTAAATATAACCTTTTTGAACAAGATATTAGATATATTAACATACATAAGATACATAATCCGACAAAATGTACATTTTTACGAAATTTTGCTCTTTACAGATACATAATTTAATGTTATTCTTACTCATGATAATAAATTATTAATATAAGCACACAAAAGGAGTACGATCATGTTTCAATCATCTCATAAATTTACACATGGNTTTTTTGCTTTTGCATTACTCTTCATGCTATCAATAGTACAGGCTAATGAACCTGCACTAGCCTATAAGCATGATGATAAACGTTTACAATGGGGGCCTTGTCCAGCCTTTATAGGAAAAGGATGTGAAATAGCCATACTTCATGGAGACCCGGCAAAGAACAATCTGGATATTTTCTTTAAAGTACCAGGTGATTTTGCCATCCCTCATCATTGGCATACTTCTGCAGAGAGAATGAGCCTCGTATCAGGAACTATGACAGTAACCTATGACGATCAAAAAGCAGAACGTTTAGAAACAGGTATGTACGCGTATGGACCTTCCAAAAGACCTCATACAGCCTACTGTGAGAAAGGTGACCCTTGTGTACTTTTTATCGCCTTTGAAGAACCCTTAGATGCTTTTGAGATCATGGAAGCCACAAAATAGATCATAAAGAGAGTGGACACAAGAGTCTCACAGCCTTGTCCAAAGCATCATAAAATTATCTTGATTTTGTATATGATATTTAAATATATACATCCTTTAATCTTTATTGTTTAGTGGGGCTCTTGTGTCTACTCTCTTGTTTTGTTCCTCTCCTTACATTTTCAACCTAAATTTCTCTTAACTCATTACAACTTATCTAACTTTTCGCTAAAATAAACCCAATTATTTTCCAAAGGTTAACCCTATGACATTTACAACAACCCTACAAAAAGACGCTATAAAGATCATGTTACTTGGTTCTGGTGAACTTGGTAAAGAAGTGGCTATTGAAGCACAAAGACTTGGTATCGAGGTCATTGCTGTTGACAAATATGACAATGCCCCTGCACACTTAGTCGCAAACCGTTCATACGCTATAGATATGAAGGATGAAGCCGCAGTTCTTGAACTCATAGAAAAGGAACAGCCAAGCTACATCTTGCCTGAGGTAGAAGCCATCTCTATCTCTGCACTTTTTGAAGCTGAAAAAAGAGGTTTTCATATCATCCCAAATGCAGAGGCAGTGAACAAAACCATGAACCGTAAGAACATTCGTGTCTTTGCCGCAGAGACATTGGGACTTAAAACATCAGGATTTGAGTTTGTGACAACACTAGATGGACTAAAAGCTGCCGGTGAACGTATAGGTTTCCCTTGTGTCATCAAGCCTGTAATGTCAAGTTCCGGTCACGGACAAAGCATCGCAAAAACTGCTGATGATATAGAAAAGTCGTGGGAGATCGCCAAAGAAGCACGTGGTGACGCGAGTGAACTCATCGTAGAAGAGTTTGTGCCTTTTGACTATGAGATCACACTGCTTACAGTGCGTAACGAAACAGGTACAACTTTCTGTGATGCCATAGGTCATGTACAAAAAGATGGCGACTTCATCCTCTCTTGGCAGCCTATGCAGATGAGTGATGCTGCATTGCAAAAAGCAAAAGATATCGCCAAAGCAGTGACAGATGGTTTGGGTGGTCGTGGTATCTTTGGTGTAGAATTCTTTGTAAAAGATAAAGAGGTTTACTTCTCGGAACTCAGCCCGCGTCCACATGACACGGGGATGGTCACACTTATCACACAAAGCCAAAGCCAGTTTGCGCTACATGTAAGGGCTGTACTTGGTCTTCCTCTTGACTACACAACTTATGGTTCAGGAGCCTGTGGAGCTTACAAAGCAAAAAATGAGAGTCATAACCCAGTGCTTGAAGTACCGGACTCTGCTTTTACTGCTAACTCTTTTGTGAGAGTCTTTGGAAAGCCTGAATCTCATGTGGGTCGCCGTATGGCAGTCTCTCTTGTGCTTGATGAGACAGAACAAGCAAAACAGAGAGCCACACAAATAGTCGAAACTATTTCAGACAAATAAGGAGAGAGTGATGCGTTTCTTTTCCAGAATGTTTCTACCATTTTTATTACTTGGATACATAGGGACAGAAACCTATCTCAAAGTTAAACATACTTCACTATGTGGAGATGTAGGGTGCAAGCTAGCCGGAGAACTCTTAAAATTTGATGCCCTCTATTTAAACTATTTTGCTTTGACAGGTCTCTTTTTCTTGATCATTTTAGGCTACCTTTCATTGAAGAACAGATTTTTTGAAGTCCTCTTTTTCATGGGACTTTACGCAGCCATTGCTTTTGAAGCAACGATCCTTTCTTACCAGTTCATAGCAAATCCAGAGCCATGTCTCTTTTGTTTAACTATTTTTGCGTCTCTGCTTCTGATCGCACTCTTTGCACATGTCAAAAGTTTCCCAGTCGTACTGGCTTCCGTATTTGCTCTGTTTATAGGGTTAAATACGCTCTCTGTCACTCAAAACAAAGCCTTTGTTACCGCGCCTGGTCTTTATCTCATACAATCTGAAACATGTAGTCACTGCAAAAAAGTAAAAAATTATTTTTCAGACAATGACATAACATACACTGCTATCTCAACAAAAGAAGTCAATGCCAGAGGCTTCTTAAAATTTGTAGATATTTCTACCATTCCCGTCCTCATCAAAAAAGAAGCATCTGGTATCACCCTCTTAACAGGAGATACAAAGATCATTGCACATTTTGAATCAGTAAAAGAGGTCGAAGTGCCAGTAACCGAATCCCCACTTGAAGCCACAGAGAGTAATACCATCGAACTCACTTCTGATTTTCTGAGTGCCGGAGGAGATGATGGTTGTGCACTGACCATTACTGAAGTTCCTGATTGTACTGATGAGAATACAACACACTAAGGAGAAATGCCAAATGAGAAAACTTTCACTTAAAGGAAGAACCTATCCTACAGACCTCAACCCGGGAGGCACTGCCTTTGGCGGTTGGGTAATGTCCAAAATGGATAAAGCCGCAGGTATCGCTGTCGCTGACATCATCAAGTCGCCAGCTGTCACTGTGACCGTTTCACGGATCAATTTTTTAAAACCCATCCATAACGGTGACATTTTTACGATCTATACCGAGATTACGGCCATAGGTACTTCTTCGATCACTATCTATGTCTCTGTTGAAGTAAAAAACCTTGATACAAATGATCAGTATGAGGTTACTTCATCCGAATTCAAATTTGTTGCCATAGACACACAGGGCAAAACAGTTCAAGTCCGTTCTGTTTTACGTGATGATATAGACGAAGATATAAAACTCCTACTCTAAAGATAAAGGAAATGTTATGAAAATTGTAATACTTGATGCCAAAACACTGGGAGATGACTTAGACCTTAGCGTCTTGGATAGCTTTGGAGAAGTCATTTCGTATCAAACAACCTCTGCAGAGGAAACACTTGAACGTATACAGATTGCAGATATCATTATCACCAATAAAGTTGTTCTCTCTGCCAATATCATGTCGCAGGCATCCAAACTAAAACTCATCTGTATTGCCGCTACAGGTATGAACAATGTAGATCTTGATGCTGCGAAGTTTCAAGATATTGAAGTCAAGAATGTTGCAGGCTATTCCACTAAGTCTGTGGTACAACACACCTTCTCTATGGCACTGTATCTACTCGAGAAAATGGCCTACTATGATGCAACAGTGAAAAATTCTACCTGGACAAATTCANGGCTTTTTACAGATATCAGTCATCCATTTTACGAGATATCAGGCAAAAAATGGGGGATCATAGGATTTGGAACCATCGGCCAGGAAGTCGCCAAAATAGCAACAGCATTTGGAGCAGAAGTAAGTTACCATTCTACCAGTGGTGTAAACCTCAACCATGCCTACCCGCATCAAAGCTTAGAATTTACCCTCAAAGACTGTGACATCATCTCTATCCACGCACCATTGAATGACGATACTTATAATCTCATCAATGAAAATAACCTGCCCTATATAAAGGATGATGCCCTTCTTTTAAATTTGGGGCGCGGGGGCATTGTCAATGAAACAGACTTGGCATTTGAACTTGACAGACGTACATTATATGCCGGGTTGGATGTACTGGAACAAGAACCGCTGATGCTAACCAACCGACTTAATGAAGTCAAACATAAAGAACGACTGCTCATTACACCACACATCGCCTGGGCGAGTATAGAAGCTAGAAAAAAGCTTCTTGAAGGTATTGTTGAAAATATACACACTTTTTTACAAAAGGATACAAATGATTGATGTATTGATCATCGGTAGCGGGGGTGCAGGGCTTACTGCAGCTTTAGCTGGCAAAGAACAAGACGCTTCCGTGTTGGTAGTAGGTAAAACCTACCCTACCAACTCACAAACCTCTATGGCTCAAGGAGGCATGAACGCTGCACTTGGGAATGTGGGAGATGATCATGTATCTTCTCATATCGCAGACACTATCAAGTCTGCACATGGGCTGTGTGATGAAAATATGGTAAAGAAGATGTGTGCCGAAGCACCACAAACCATACAATGGCTTGAAAGTATAGGCGTTCCTTTTTCACGTTTGGACAATGCTGGCTCAGGAGTAGAG
>JGI24023J19991_10002816_pt1 | contig 12439 bp, 12 predicted proteins | sample Cruoilmetagenom1_FD_19991 | JGI IMG/M metagenome (IMG submission 19991)
CTGACAAGAATAAACCGGCACCTCCGCAAAATGCCTATGGAGATTACCATTACATTTGCTCAAATGGACATAAAGAAGGTGATTCTGGGGCTTCTGGTAATTGCGCTGTCTGCAGTGCCAAACTAACACATAATCAAGCGTACCATAGATAAAATTAGGATATACTTGGATTTTTTGTAGAAAAAAAGAAAACTTAAAAAAAAGAAACCCTTAAACCTCGTTGCGGACCTAAGGGTTTGTAAATTTAAAGGCCTTCCGAAAATTATTTTAAAAAGAATTAGTAAAACGATCATAAAAAAACCCTTAAATAAAGTTTAAGGGTTTAACAATTGCATGAATTTTATGAAAACAATGTTATCTAATCTAAAAATCCTAACCATTTGAATGCAATCGTAAGAAGAATGATAACCACCCCGGATAAAAATAATACCCTAATCAATTTATCCCAAAAGTGGCTATCATATTGAGTCATTCCTTTTCTTTTTCCATTATTGTTATAATCAAACATATTTTAAATTCGGTATTCTTAAAGTCAAAAATAAACCAACTGTTTATGTTAACAAAGCCTTATCCTAAATATGGGGGAAAATCCCCATAAAAAAGGGGAAAAACCCCCTTTGTTTTTTTGGCAATATATTTGTAATCACTTTTATATTTTAATATTAATTTGTATAAGTATATTTGTATTACCATTTAATAATCAAAACAATATGCCTGAAACGGTTTTTAGTATTTTATTGGGTATAGGCCTGGCGGCCTCCGTGGGATTTCGGATTTTTGTACCCTTATTTGCCTTGAGTATCGCATCTTATTATGGTATCATTCCGCTTAATGAAAATTGGCAATGGATTGGAAGTACTGCTGCGATGATAACTTTAGGGATTGCAACTATAGTAGAAATTGGAGCCTACCTTATCCCATGGTTAGACAATTTATTAGATACAATTGCGGTCCCATTGGCTGCTATTGCAGGAACAGCAGTAATGTTATCTACGATGGCAGATCTCGATCCGGTTGTTACCTGGTCATTGGCAATTATTGCTGGTGGCGGAACGGCTACTGCTATAAAATCATCTACAAGTACAACACGATTGGCTTCTACGGCCACCACAGGAGGTTTGGCAAACCCGGTAGTTTCAACAGTAGAATCCGGTACTTCGATTATCATGTCGATACTAGCCTTTCTATGGCCCCCTTTGGCTATAATTTTTGTAATCATTATACTATGGTTATTATTTAAAGTCTTTAAATGGTTCAGGCCAAGGAAAGAAAGTTTGCCGTAAGCAGTTGGCGGTATTCAATTGGTTGTTTTCAAAAGAGCTTGTACAGCATTAATTGTTCGACTGTGTGCCCTGCGATTGTCTTTCGTGAAATGCTTTGATTCATCATATATTTTTTGCAGTACTATTTTTGCTTCTTCTTTTTTATTTTGATCGATTAAATATTCAGCCAATAACAAACGCTCATTATAGTTAGAAAAGCTAATATCTAATTTTTTAAGTTCATTTTCTGCCAAGGTGGTTTTCCCTAGCTTACCTAAAGACAAACCATAGTACAATCGATTTCTCGGCTTAGTTTTTTCATTTTTGCCTTCTAAACTTCGGTAATTTTTAATTACATTATTATAATCCTGGTCATAAAAATACGCTTCAACAAGTCTGGAAAGAACATAGATATCACCCGAAAACATTGAGTCAATAGCATCTTCATAATGTAAAATAGCATTTTTATAATCTCCAATTTCAATATAGGCATCGGCAAGATTTACTTTATTTGAAAAAGTATCTGAAAATTCAAGTTGTTTTTTTAGATCAATTATTTTTTTGGTTGGATTGATGATTGCAACCAAATCATCTTGAACCCTTTCAATTCCTCTTTTGTTAAATACTTGTGTAATTAAATAGATTATTGAACCAATTGCCGGGATAAACAGAATAATAAAAATCCAATAATAATCGTTCTTGTTTTTGACAGAATGATATATACAATAGGCTTGAAGAGCAATGATAAGATAGTAGTGCATGGTGCAAAAGTAGTAATAAATTTAATTACTGATCCGAGATACTTTATACTGTTTAAAATGACCATATAAAACAATTCACATTTGCATCTTACATTTTGTTAATAATTTAAGATATTTGCAATCGTTAACCGTAATTCAAAATTCGTATATTTTTTAATGGCACAAAAACCCAGCATACCAAAAGGAACGAGAGATTTTTCACCCACAGAAGTAGCAAAACGCAACTATATTTTTGATGTGATAAAACTGTCGTTTGAAAATTTCGGATTTCAGCCGATTGAAACACCTGCCTTTGAAAATTCATCAACCTTGATGGGAAATTATGGAGATGAAGGAGATCGCTTGATCTTTAAGATTTTAAATTCAGGAGATTATCTCAATAATGTTGACGAGAAGTTACTAAATGGCAAAAACAGTAGATCCTTAACTTCTAGCATCTCCGAAAAAGCGCTACGCTATGATCTGACAGTGCCCTTTGCACGTTATGTAGTACAACACCAAAACGAAATTACCTTTCCGTTCAAGCGGTATCAAATGCAACCTGTATGGCGGGCCGACAGGCCTCAAAAAGGACGTTTTAGAGAGTTTTACCAATGCGATGCTGATGTAGTTGGCAGTACCTCCTTATGGCAGGAAGTTGAGCTTGTACAATTATACGATGACGTATTTACCAAACTTGGTTTAACCGATACCACGATAAAAATCAATAATAGAAAAATATTATCCGGTATTGCCGAAATTATTGGTGCATCAGATAAATTGATAGATTTTACCGTAGTCTTGGATAAAATTGATAAGATTGGTGAACAAGGAATTATAACAGAAATGTTGAACAAAGGAATTACCGAAAAAGCAATTGAAAAATTGAAGCCTTTATTTAACCTGAAGGGTACAAATGAAGAAAAATTAGGACAGTTGAAAGGTATGCTTCAAAGTTCCGACGAAGGTTCTCAAGGTGTTGATGATTTACTATTTGTACTTGAAAATGTAACCAATTTAGGCCTACAATCATCTAATGTGCAGTTTGATGTTACCTTGGCAAGGGGATTGAATTATTATACGGGTGCCATTTTTGAAGTTATAACCGATAAAGTGAGTATGGGTTCTATTGGTGGAGGAGGTAGATATGATGACCTGACAGGTATTTTTGGCTTGAAGGATATGAGCGGTATTGGAATTTCTTTTGGTCTGGATAGAATTTATTTGGTATTGGAAGAATTGGGATTATTTAATGTAGTAGCACTTCCAAAACCGAAGGTTGTTTTTTTGAATTTCGATCAGAATGGTCAGTTATCAATACTTAAGGCAATTAAAATGTTGCGCGAAAATGAAGTGAAATGCGAAATGTATCCCGATGTAGCAAAGAGTAATAACCAGCAAAAGAAGCAATGGAAATACATTACTAGTCGAAAAATTGAATTCGTAGTAACTAAAGTCGAAGGAGCAAACTTTACATTGAAAAATATGAATACAGGCGAGGAAAGGCAATGTAACAGTAGAGAACTGCTCGAAATAGTAAAGAATTTGTAATTTTGTAAAAAATAAAAGACATGTTTGAAGGAAAAAATGGCAAGTGCATTGAAGAAATTGGTGAAAACCATATAGCAACATCCGCTGAAACACCATTACGGGAAGATGCTTTTGTGGCTTCAGAAGAAGATAAGATACGATCTATTGAAGAAGACGTGGCACATATACTCCATACGTTGGGAATGGATCTAACTGATGATAGCTTAAAAGGTACTCCGCGCAGAGTAGCGAAAATGTTCGTGAAGGAGATTTTTGGTGGGCTGAATCCTAAAAATAAACCACAACCTTCTACATTTGATAATAACTACAAGTATGGAGAAATGCTGGTAGAAAAGAACATTACAGTTTATTCTACCTGTGAACACCATTTATTGCCTATTGTTGGGAAAGCCCATGTGGCCTATATCTCAAATGGCAATGTAATCGGTTTATCCAAGATGAATCGCATTGTTGATTATTTTGCGAAACGTCCACAAGTTCAAGAACGCTTAACCATGCAAGTAGTACAAGAATTGCAAAAAGCATTGGGTACTGAAGACGTTGCTTGTATTATTGATGCTAAACATTTATGTGTTAATTCCCGTGGCATAAGGGATGTAGCCAGTAGCACGGTTACTTCTGAATTTGGAGGAAAATTTAAGGAAGAGGCAGTAAAACGTGAATTTTTAGATTATATCAAGCTGGAAACAGAGTTTGAATGATAATGTATTTTGAAAAGATTGTCATTCCTGTGAAAGCAGGAATCCAGATAAAAAAACTCCTGAAGTAAATGCTTCAGGAGTTTTTTAATTATAGGTTGCTCAAAAATGCCATCGTATCAACACCATCGGCATAGTCATTTAATGCTGGTTGTTGTGTTTGTCCGAATGATACAGCATTATTCAAGGTATTACTTACTACACATTGAATACTATCACCATCATTTTGAAGCTTTTCTTTTAAATTTTCTATATCCTCATAATATTCAAAAAAGAGTGTAGCGATAGGTGAGCTATAGCTTGTATCTTCTTTTAACATTAAAAACCCATTCTCAAACAAGTTAAATTCACTCATCAAATAGATGGCTTTGTTATAGTCGTAGTTATGTTGATATTTGATATAGTTGATAAGGTCACTATAGTGATAAATTGCCTTAAATAAGTTGTCAAAATCGTAATTCTCGGGTACAAATAATTTTGACACACTTCGGCATCCCAATCCGAAATATTGAAATATATCTTCACCAAGGTTCTTCAGGTCCTCTTGCGTTTCATTCCCGGTTAGAACGGCAACACTGTTTCTGTTTTTACGGATAATATTCGGATACTTTCCAAAGTAATACTCAAAATAGCGAGCCGTATTCGTGCTACCCGTAGCTATAGCAGCGTCAAAATCCGTTAATTTTTCTTCTATAAATTGGATAGATTCCTTAAACTTTGGTTCTACATACTCTAAGTATTTAGCTATTAAGGGCAAAAAATGAGTATCATTAGAAGATTGTTTGATCAATGCTTTGTGGCCAGACATCAATACGGATAAAAAATCATGAAACCCAACTAATGGAATATTACCGGCCATGATAAGAGCTATAGTTTTAGGCTCATTATCACTTAAAGTATAAGGAGATGTCCAGCTAGTTAATTTGCTTTTAATTAATATATTACTCCAACTTTCAAAGGTATGTAAAATGGCATCCTCAGTGAACCATCCGTTTGTTTCTTTAGCTCTTTTTATTTGGAGTTTAAATGCGTCAAAAAATAGGTCATTGTGCAAAACAGCTTTTTTCCTTTCAATTTTGTCTCTGGAAAACTGACTTAAAAAAGTACCTAATTCAGCAAAAGCATTGATTCTATTTTCCAATACCATTTCTTGTCTTTTATGTCCCGATAATTATCAGGGGATTATTGTAACTTTGCAGCGCAAATTTAATCGAAATAAAATTATGGCAATCATAATAACGGATGAATGTATAAATTGTGGAGCTTGTGAGCCTGAGTGTCCTAATACGGCAATATATGAAGGGGCAGAAGATTGGCGTTTTTCTGACGGTACCGATCTAAAAGGAGACTTTATGCTGCCTAATGGTAAAAAATTTAATGCCGACACTGAACAAGAACCAATAAGTGATGAATTCTATTTTATAGTACCTGATAAATGCACTGAATGTAAAGGCTTTCATGATGAACCACAATGTGCAGCGGTCTGTCCCGTAGATTGTTGTATACCTGATGAAGACCATGTAGAAACGGAAGAAGAATTACTGGGCAAGCAAAGTTTTATGCATAAAGAATAAGACAAAGTTCATATAATAAGGCATGAATCCTAAAATTATATTTTAGGATTTTTTTATTTATGGATACATCCTTACTTATATAAGTAAGTACTATATTTGCACCTCAAAATTTTAAAATCAAATGAAGGCCGGAATTGTAGGATTGCCAAATGTTGGAAAATCAACATTATTTAATTGTTTATCAAATGCCAAAGCACAAAGTGCAAACTTTCCCTTCTGTACTATAGAACCAAATATAGGAGTTGTTAATGTTCCTGATATGCGCCTGGAAAAGTTAGAAGCGCTTGTACATCCCGAACGTGTAATGCCGGCAACGGTCGATATTGTTGATATAGCAGGTTTGGTAAAAGGAGCAAGTAAGGGAGAGGGATTAGGCAACAAGTTTTTAGCAAACATTAGAGAAACAGATGCCATTATTCATGTACTGCGTTGTTTTGACAATGATAATATTGTGCATGTCGATGAAACCATAGATCCGATACGGGATAAGGAAACTATTGATCTGGAATTACAATTAAAAGATTTAGAATCAGTAGACAAAAAACTCGAAAAGGTAAAAAGAACAGCCAGGACAGGTAATAAAGAAGCACAAAAAGAAGAAGTGGCCTTACAAAAAGTGAAAGAAGGTTTAGAGAGTGCTGTTTCTGTAAGAGCAATCGATTTAACCGACGCCGAGCGTGAAGAATTTATCAAGCCTATGGAGCTCCTTACCGATAAACCTATTCTATATGTTTGCAATGTGGATGAAGCATCTGCAAAAGATGGAAATGCGTATGTTGAACAAGTAAAAAAGGCAATCGCAACTGAGAATGCCGAAATGATCATTTTGGCGGTCGCAACAGAAGCAGATATTGCGGAATTAGAAGATTATGAAGAACGTCAATTATTTCTGGATGACCTGGGATTAGATGAGGCCGGAACATCAAAATTGATTCGTGCGGCCTATAAACTGCTAAATTTGCAGACTTATTTTACGGCTGGTGTAAAAGAGGTTCGGGCATGGACCATTCACATTGGGGATACGGCACCACAAGCTGCAGGAGTAATTCATACCGATTTTGAAAAAGGTTTTATCCGTGCTGAAGTAATTAAATATAATGATTTTGTCCATTATGGAAGTGAAGCAAAGGTAAAAGAAGCAGGTAAATTAGCCGTTGAAGGAAAAGAATATATTGTTCAGGACGGTGATATAATGAATTTTAGATTCAATGTTTAAAAATTTTTCCTTAGCAGAATAATAATTCTCTTCATTTTATGAAGTGTTAAACATGGCAATGAATTTCCAACTTAAATATAGTGATCCGAATAGTAAGGCCAGAGCTGGTACGATTACAACGGACCATGGTAACATCGAAACTCCAATTTTTATGCCGGTTGGCACAGCTGGTTCGGTTAAAGGGGTGCATCAACATGAGTTAAAAAATGATATCAATGCTGAAATTATCTTAGGCAACACCTATCATTTATACTTACGCCCGAAAACCGAAATATTAGAGCAAGTCGGTGGATTGCATAAATTTATAAATTGGGATAGGCCGATACTTACAGATAGTGGAGGTTATCAGGTATATTCACTTTCAGGGAATAATAAAATTACCGAAGAAGGAGTAAAGTTTAAGTCTCATATTGATGGTTCTACACATTTCTTTTCGCCTGAATCTTCAATGGATATTCAACGAAGTATAGGTGCCGATATTATTATGGCTTTTGATGAGTGTACACCTTATCCATGTGAGTATGGTTATGCAAAAAATTCCATGCATATGACACATCGTTGGCTAAAACGATGTATAGAACATTTGACCAGTACTCCTTTAAAATATGAATATAATCAAACTTTTTTCCCAATAGTTCAGGGAAGTGTTTATAAAGATTTGCGGATTCAGTCAGCAGAATTTATTGCTTCAACAGGAGCAGAGGGAAATGCAATTGGAGGACTCTCTGTTGGTGAACCGGCAGAGGAAATGTATGAAATGACCGATATTGTCTGTGGTATTTTACCAAAAGATAAACCGCGTTATTTAATGGGTGTAGGCACACCGATCAATATTTTAGAGAACATAGCATTGGGTGTTGATATGTTTGATTGCGTAATGCCTACCCGAAATGGCAGGAATGGCATGTTATTCACAGCACATGGTACTATCAATATTAAAAATAAAAAATGGGAAGATGATTTTTCACCTATCGATGAAATGAATATTACTTCCGTAGACACCCAATATTCTAAGGCATATCTGAAACATTTATTTGCAGCAAAGGAGTATTTAGGAAAACAAATTGCTACTATTCATAACCTCGGATTTTATATGTGGTTGGTTCGTGAAGCAAGAAAGCATATATTAGCGGGAGATTTTACCAACTGGAAAAATACCATGGTAAAACAAATGGACAAACGATTATAGTAAATAATTTTGGACTAATTCAATAAGGTCATTTTGAATACCGGCCAGCTTGTAATACAATAATCATACAATAAGTATAAGATCTAACACTCACGGGTTATAGGTATTAACAAATACATGATTAAACGATCTTGAAGATAATAGACAGATACATATTAAAAAAATATTTCACCTCCTTTATTTTTACCTTGCTTATATTAATACCTATTGCCATTGCAATAGACGTATCAGAAAAAATAGGCAAATTTTTAGATCATACCAATCTAGGCATAGTAGAAATAATTAAAGATTACTATATTCCATTTATCATAAATTATGGCAATACTTTTATGCCATTGGCCTTATTTATTTCAACCATTTTATTCACATCAAAATTAGCATCCAATACCGAAATTGTAGCCATACATAGTGCTGGTATATCCTATAAAAGACTGCTTAGGCCTTATGTAATTGGAGCAATAACGATAGCTGTAATTTCATTGTTTACAAATCATTTTATCGTTCCGCATTCTAATAAAACTTTTGAAGCATTTAGCGAAGCATATCTTCGTAGAACAAAAAAAACAAAAACAGATGTTTTTAACGTTAGTTTGCAGTTGACCAAGAATGATTTTGTGTATTTTAGAAGGTTTAATTTTGCAAGAAAGAACGGTAGTGGTTTTTCATATGAACATTTCGACGGATTACAATTGAAATATAAAATTCTGGGAAATACTATCCAATGGAATGAGAAAGATAGCACCTATACCATTAAAAGTTATAAAAAGCGCAAAATATATTCTCAAATTGACAGTATAGAAACAGGCAGAAACATGGATACTGTATTCAATTTTTTCCCAAGTGACTTGTTGTATGTTGACTATCTAGCCAAGGAAATGCCTTCACATAAACTCGTTAAGCATATTGACAAATCTGAAGAAAGAGGGGTAAAAAATTTAAATAAATATAAGGTTGAATTATATAAGCGTTCAAGTTTACCATTATCTTCTTTGATTTTAACAGTAATTGCGGTTTCTATGGCAGCTCGGAAGAGAAGAGGGGGTATCGGTATAAATTTGGCGGCGGGTGTTAGTTTAATGTTTATTTATGTTTTCTTTCTCAAAGTCTCTGAAGTATTAGGTGCTGGAGCCACTTATAGCCCACTTTTTATGGTGTGGTTACCTAATATATTATTCGGGTTGTTAGCAATTTATCTATATTTTAATGCGAAACAATAAGTTACGACATACATTTCATTTACATTTTCTAGTATTTATTGCAGGGTTTACGGCGATATTGGGAGAATTAATTTCTATCGAAGCCATTCCCTTAGTCTGGTATCGAATGGTGATAGCTGTAATTTTGATGTTTTTGTTTATAAAATTTACCAAGAAAAATACAAAGGTTTCAAGCCCATTACTTATCAAATTTTTTATTGCCGGAATCATCATAGCCTTACATTGGATAACCTTTTTTGCATCTATTAAAGAAGCGAATGTTTCTATAGCATTAGCAATGTTCTCAACAGGTGCCTTTTTTGCATCTTTAATTGAACCTGTATTTTATAAGCGTAAAATAAATCGATATGAAATCCTTTTCGGATTAATGGTATCTATAGGGGTTTATATTATTTTAGATAGCGAAATAAAATACCTTACCGGAATACTGTTAGGAATCTCATCAGCATTTTTTTCCTCTTTGTTTGCAGTAATTAACGGTAAGTTTGTTGAGAAACATGAAGCATCTATAATTTCATTTTATGAGTTTATAGGAGGGATATTATTCATATCCATATATTTATTATTTGCTAACAATGGTTTTAGTCAAGATTTCTTCAGATTGAATTCAAATGATTGGATCTATATTTTGATATTAGCTTCTATTTGTACTGCTTATGCCTTTATTGCAAGTGTATTTATAATGAAGTATGTCAGTCCGTTTACTGTAGTATTAACCTATAATTTAGAACCCGTTTATGGAATCATTCTAGCGATACTGATTTTTGGGGACAGCGAAATTATGAGCACTAATTTTTACTATGGTGCCATATTGATTTTAACAACTATTTTTTTAGATGGTATATTGAAAAGTAAACGTAAGAGTTGACCTGAATATATTCAAATTAAAAAGATAATCGTATTGTTCAAAGTTTATATATTTGTACTAACCCAACTAAAACTGTCAAATGGAATATTTAGATTTTGAAAAGCCTATTCAGGAATTGGAAGAACAATTGTCAAAGTGTTTGATCATAGGTGAAGAGAGTGATATTGATGTTTCTGAAACTTGTGAACAAATTGAGAAAAAGCTCGAAAAAACAAAAAAGGAAATATATAAAAATTTAACTGCCTGGCAGAGAGTTCAAATGTCTAGGCATCCTTCCAGGCCATATACCTTAGATTTTATCAATGCATTTACCAAAGGTACATTCATGGAACTTCACGGTGACAGAAATGTAAAAGATGACAAAGCCATGGTTGGTGGTTTAGGTAAAATAGGAGACCAATCTTTCATGTTTATCGGCCAACAAAAAGGATATAATACTAAGACAAGACAGTATCGTAATTTTGGTATGGCAAATCCCGAAGGGTACCGAAAAGCACTACGTTTAATGAAGATGGCTGAAAAATTTAAAATTCCGGTTGTAACATTAATTGATACTCCTGGCGCATATCCAGGTATGGAGGCCGAAGAACGCGGTCAGGGAGAAGCGATTGCCAGAAATATTTATGAAATGACTATCTTGAAAACACCAATTATTACGGTGGTTATAGGTGAAGGAGCATCTGGAGGCGCGTTAGGTATTGCTGTTGGAGATAGGGTTTATATGATGGAAAATACCTGGTATACGGTAATTTCACCGGAATCATGTTCCTCTATCTTATGGCGTAGTTGGGAATACAAAGAACAAGCTGCAGAAGCATTAAAACTTACCGCAAAAGACATGAAGAGGTTAAAACTAATAGATGGTATTATTAGAGAACCTTTCGGAGGAGCACAGAGCAATAGAGAAGAAGCTTTTAAAATTGTAGAAAAACAAATTGTGAAAGCCTATAGTGAGCTAAAAGAATTGTCAGAAAAGGAGTTAGTGAAAAAACGGATGGCTAAATATGCCGAGATGGGTGAGTATAAAGGCTAAGGAATTCATAAATGAAAATATTATCTGCTAAACAGCTTTATAAAGCCGATCAATTAACCATTAAGAAAGGAGATATTACTGCTATAGACNTAATGGAACGCGCGGCAACCAGCTGTTTTCAGTGGCTTCACAATAGGCTTCAAGGTAATTCAGTACCTATACATATATTTTGTGGTACCGGCAATAATGGGGGAGATGGTCTTGTAATATCCAGGCATCTTAAACAGCATGGATACCATGTAAGGACGTATATTATAAATTGCAGTAACAAACGTTCTGAGGCATTTTTAGCTAATTATGAGCGGTTAAAAGAGATAGGAGTATGGGCAGAAATGATCACATGCAGCTCTGAATTTCCGAAAGTTTCCGAAAACGATATGATTGTTGATGCAATTTTCGGGCTCGGTTTATCAAGAAGTCCTGAAGATGTCATAAAAGAGACCATTCAATTTATCAATGCGACGAATGCATATATACTTTCTATAGATTTTCCATCAGGGTTATTTGCTGACAAAGCTGTTGTAGATACCGATTCTGTTATAAGGTCCTATCATGTCTTAACTTTTCAGACTCCAAAACTGGCCTTTTTGCTATCTGATAACCAAGAATATGTTAGTTCATGGGAAGTAATTGATATCGGTTTGGATGCTGAATATTTGTATAAGGTTGAAACGGATTTTTATGTAACATATAAAAAAAACGTAGTACCAATCTATAAGCATAGAAGGAATTTTTCCCATAAAGGAGATTATGGTCATTCACTTATTATAGGAGGTAGTTTTGGTAAAATAGGTGCAGTAACGCTTGCTTCCAGAGCAGCGTTAACAATTGGGAGTGGTTTGGTTACAAGCTGTGCGCCTAAATGTGCATATCAGATCTTGCAAACAGCACTACCGGAAGTTATGGTAGAAGTTGATGCTGAAAATGAGTTACAGTATTTTAACTCTAAAACAAATGCTACAGTTGTAGGAATCGGAATTGGAATGGGTACCAATACCAAAACAGCTGAAGGTTTTTCAAAATTTTTACGAGAAAACAAACTTCCCTTAGCATTGGATGCTGATGCAATTAACCTGATATCAAAAAATAAA
>JGI24023J19991_10002820_pt1 | contig 12432 bp, 10 predicted proteins | sample Cruoilmetagenom1_FD_19991 | JGI IMG/M metagenome (IMG submission 19991)
TACATTTAACGAATACTTCCACGGAGACACCGGAGCCGGGATAGGCGCCAGCCACCAGACCGGATGGACAGGATTAATTGCAAAACTCATAGAGCAGTGCGCTGAATATGATGGCCATTGAAGGGCGGTGACTGGAGCTTGATATTCTTATGTGAGATACCGAACTTCACATNGGAGAAACTATGTCAGGTATAAAATTTGGACGAGATATTTGCTGTGATCTAGATCAAGCTCAGAGACGCGAATGGCTCNTTACTAACAGTTTGGGCGGTTACGCTTCAGGAACCATTTCAGGNATTCTGACCCGCAGATATCATGGACTGCTTGTCGCGGCGCTTAATCCNCCCGTAGAAAGATTTCTCCTGGTTTCAAAACTTGACGATACGGCTACCTATAATGAGCNGGAATATGAGCTTTTCTCAAATCACTGGTCAGACCAAACGGTCGATCCCCTAGGCTTTATAAATATTGAAAGCTTCCAGCTTGAGGGGAATATACCTCTTTGGCGTTTCGCAATAGCAGATGCAATATTGGAAAAGCGCATATGGATGAAGCGGGAGGAAAATACCACATATATTAATTACAGATTAATGCATGCCTCAGCTGACTTCACACTTAAAATAAAAGCCCTCATCAATTACAGAGACTACCATTCATTAACGAAAACAAGCGACTGGCAGATGAATATCATGCCTTTAGAAGACGGCATTAAAATCATCGCCTTTGAAAATGCAGCACCCTTTTATATAAAGAGCAGCGCCGGCAAGTTTGATCCGGCTCAGGATTGGTATGACGGTTTTAACCTGTCCGCTGAAGGCATAGAGGGTTTGATCATTTGGAGGATATTCTTCATGCCGGAGACCTGACTTGTAAACTGTCCCCAGATGATTCATTAACTATAGCCTTAAGTACGGAAGATTTAGAAAATTTGGATGGACAAACAGAACTTGAGAAAAGAAGGAATTATGAATCCGGAATTTTAAATAAACTAAGCTCCCGAAAACTAAAATACGCGAAGCCGCTAAGGGAGAAAATTGGAAGACTTGCACTGGCAGCAGACCAGTTTATTGTCGAAAGACTACAATCACCAGTCATGTCAGGGAACACAGTTATCGCGGGATATCACTGGTTCGGTGACTGGGGCAGAGACACCATGATAAGCCTTCCAGGGCTTGCGTTATGCACAGGACGTCATGAAATAGCCAGATCAATTCTGCTAACATTTGCAAAATATGTGGATAGGGGAATGCTGCCTAACCGTTTTCCCGATCAGGGTCACAAACCCGAATACAACACAGTTGACGCAACTCTATGGTTTTTCCAAGCCATAAATTCATACTATCAAGATACAAAGGACAAGGAGTTTCTAAAAAAGATATTCCCGATACTTGAAGATATTATAGAATGGCACTTAAAAGGCACGCGATACAACATTAAGGTTGATGAGGAGGACGGTCTTCTCTACGCCGGTCAAGAAGGTATCCAGCTCACTTGGATGGATGCAAAGGTCGGCGATTGGGTTGTTACACCCAGAATCGGCAAACCTGTTGAGGTAAACGCACTCTGGTATAACGCACTTCTTATAATGGCAGAACTTGCTAAAAAACTTAAAAGAAGTCCTGAGGTCTATGAATCTTGGGCTGAGAAGACATTTATTGGGTTTAAGCGTTTCTGGAATAATGATATGGGATATTGTTATGACGTTATAGATGGACCTGACGGAGACGACTCTAACCTGAGGCCAAATCAGCTGTTTGCAGTCTCACTACCCATAAGCCCTCTAACTAACGAGCAACAGGATATGGTAGTCGAGAGCTGCCGCCGGAAATTATTGACTTCCTATGGACTCAGAAGCCTCACTCCAGATCATCCGGACTACAAAGGAACTTATCAAGGCAATCCAGGTGAAAGGGACGGAGCCTATCATCAGGGAACTGTCTGGGGATGGCTCCTGGGACATTTTGCACTTGCTCACTTGAAGGTTAATAAAGATCCCGCAAAAGCTATTGAGTTTCTAGAGCCTATATTTCAGAACTTTAATACTCATGGAATCGGCAGCCTAAGTGAAATATTCGAGGGAGATGCCCCACACAATCCATGGGGTTGTATCGCTCAGGCATGGACAGTAGCTGAGACTCTCAGAGCCTATATAGAGATCAGCAAATCCGATAAAACCGTTGATTCCGTACCAGTGTATCCTCAAAGCCGAAATAAAAAAACTCCACCAGTTGAAATATCGGAATAAATAGAGAAATTTAATTNGTGAAGCTTTAATAAGTGTATTGAGATTGAATTTTACAGAACTTCATCTATAATTTGAAACATAACAATGAACCACCTAGGTCTAATTCTATGAAATCGAGTATACAAAAGTTTAACGAACCTCACATCGGAACATTTTGCAGCTTAGTTATCCCTTTAATTTTACTGTTGCAAATATCTTTGCCCGGTGTTGCTATATGCCTCGGGTCAGATGGCCATGCGGCCTTAGAAAGTTATTCTGAAGGATTATGCAATGAGATGACTTCTAAATCAGAATCTCAGCATAATTCTACTCTTTCCCTTCAGTCTGCAAATAGCTTGAACAGCCGACACTGCGGCAGCTGTATTGATATACCAATTTCAGATGACAACACTGAAAATAAAGTTATGCCTTCAAACGACTTGATGTCTGAGATAGATATACATTCTTTGGCTGTATATCAGCGCACAAGTCAGATATCTATTGAGACCACTAGTCAAAGTTTAATAGTTCAAGAATTGATAACTGGAAAGAACTTCTTAGATACACTCCAAACAACCATACTTACCTGTTAAATATTTCCAAGCCGCTTAATATTTACCTATTTACTAGAGTGGTTTAGGGATTATCGCGTTTTTCAATCAAGATTACTCCGAATATTTTATCTGAGCTTTTTGAGGAGAACTTCAATGTACGTGAGAATTTTGGGAATATTTTGTTTAGTAATAATTATTAGTTTCAACAGTTTGGCAGAAGAAACGTCAATATAAAACCCCGGACCTTAGGCAAAGATTTTCAATCATTTAATTCAGAAAACGAGGGTCAGGAATTTTTAATTCAGGAAGCGTTTGATCAACCCAAGGGTTCAATCACGCTTCGCCAAGCACTTTCCCTTGCTCTTGTTAGAAATCCGGAGCTTAGGGCGTTTTCGTGGGAAGTACGCGCTCGTGAAGCCCAGGCGCTGCAAGCGGGATTGCCCCCTAATCCGGAGATAAGCTTTGAGCTTGAAGATTTTGGAGGCACTGGGTCCGTCGAGGGCTTTGATGGAACTGAGACTACAATTCTCTTAAGTCAGTTGATTCCTTTGGGCGGCAAGCTCTCAAAGAGAAGAAAAGTAGAAAGCCTTAATACCGAACTTGCCCAATGGGACTATGAGGCTGTTAGACTCAACGTACTGACAAAAACAGTTCTGTCTTATTTAAAGGTTCTAGCCGCACAGGAGCGCTACACACTTCAATCAGAGCTCTTTAACCTGGCTGAAAGAGTCCATACCACAGTGTCCGAGCGGGCACAAGCCGGTGAAATCTCACCGATACAGGAAAAAATGTCTCAAGTAGCTTTATCAGGAACCAAAATAAAACTGGAACGAAGCAAACGTGAGCTTGAAGCTTCTAATAGAGTTCTGTCTTCCATGTGGAATGGCGGTGAGCCTGAGTTCAAGGCAGTAAAAGGTGATTTATATTCTATTACACCCATTCCCACATTTGAGAATTTACAGGCTTTGCTTTCTGAGAACCCTGAAATCGCCCGGTGGGCAACAGAGATAGAACAAAGAGAAGCAACAATAAAGCTCGAGCAAGCAAACGCTATCCCAGATCCCTTTGTTAGCGGGGGTTATCGGCATATAAGCGAAAGAAATGATAATGCTTTTGTCGTAGGACTCTCGATCCCAATTCCGATTTTAAACCGAAACCAGGGCTCAATTTCGCAAGCTCGGCTTAGATTAAAAAAGGCAGTTGAAGAAAAGAAGAACGTGGAAGCCGTGGTCAACACCGCTTTGGCAGGAGCTTTCGAGACACTATCTGCTTCTTATGAAGAAGCGATGCTGCTAAAAGACGTAGTCTTACCAGAGGCTGAAAGCGCTTATGAATTAACTTTTGAAGGATACAGAGAAGGTGAATTTCCTTTGCTAAACCTACTGGTTGCTCAAAAGGCAGTCTTTGATATTAAGCTTCAATATATTGAGGCATTACTGTCATACCATGTCTCTCGCGCTAATGTTGAGAGACTAATTGGGGCTCCCATAGAGGAAATAGAAAATTACCGGAGTAACGAAATTTCAATTAGCAAAGACGAAACCAGAAGTGAGACAGTTGAGGATAATAGGGAGAAACAAAATGACTAAGAAATGGGTATTTGCAATTAGTTTCATTTCAATAATTTCTGCGGCTGTTTTTCTTATAAATTGCGGCGGAGAAGATACTGAGAAAACTAAGTTAAGCCAAAAGGGACAGGAAGATTATGCAGATGGGCATTCAGAAACAGAAGATCATATAAAACTTTCGGAAGAAGCGCTTAAGACAATAAATCTAAAAACCTCTGTTGTAGAACGAAAGCCTATAAGCAATGAGATTAAGACTACAGCCGTTATAGAACCTAATAGAACCAGGATTGCCCATGTTAGCCCCCGAATATCCGGGCGAGTAGTTGATGTCAAAAGTTTTCTTGGAGATAGTGTTCAAAAAGGTCAAGTCCTCGCCGAACTGGATAGTATTGAACTTGGACAGACTAAAGCTGAATACCTCAAATCCAAAGCAAACCTTGAAGTGGTTCGTGCAAACTACTCAAGAGAGGATCGACTATTTAAAAAACAAATTTCATCTGAAAAAGAATACCTCTACGCCAAAGCAGAATTCATCCGCTCTGAATCCGCTCTGAATGCCGCAGTTGAGACACTCAGGCTGCTTGGGCTGAATGATAAAGAAATTAGTTCTCTAAAATGGGACGGGAAAAACAGACCTGCCTCCAATTTCCCTCTGATCGCTCCCTTCACCGGCACAGTTGTGGAGCAGCATATTGTATTGGGTGAGTTCATAAAACCTGAAGACAGACCATATACAATTGCTGACCTTTCCCATCTCTGGATTCAATTGGACATTTATGAAAAAGATCTCAGATGGGTAGAGGTTGGAAAGGCGGTCGACATAAAAGTGAACGCATACCCTGGGGAGCGCTATGAAGGAAAAGTAACTTATATAAGTGATATTTTGGATGAGTCAACAAGGACTGCGAAAGCAAGAGTAGAACTCCTTAACTCAGACGGCAGGCTGAAACCCGGTATGTTTGCAACTGCCATTATATCAATACCATCGTCTGAGGATACAGAAGTCATTGTAGTACCCAGCTCCGCAATCCAACAAATTGAAGGTAAAACCTCGGTATTTGTAGAAGTAGGTGAAGACAGCTTTGAAATGAGAGAAGTCTCCCTTGGACAAAATACAGGGGATTACATCCAGGTGATTAAGGGGCTTTCCCCAGGGGACAGGGTTGTAACTGAAGGCGGGTTTTATCTGAAGTCAGCGCTTCTGAAAGAGGAAATGGGCGAAGGACATGCACATTAATAATAGGGGTATTTCTAAATGTTAAACAGAATTTTGGAATTTTCACTCGCTAACAGATTTCTTATCATTGTTATTGCACTAGTTGTGGTCGGCCTAGGTATACGCTCGATGTTGAAGCTCCCTATAGATGCCGTGCCTGATGTTACGCCTAATCAGGTGCAGATTCTGACCAATTCCCCTGGACTGGGACCTGTTGAGGTTGAACGTTTCATTACTTTTCCTGTGGAGACCGCGATGTCGGGATTGCCTGGTATAGAAAGTATACGCTCAGTTTCACGCTTCGGACTTTCTGCTGTGACAGTAACTTTCAAGGAAGACGTTGATATTTATTTTGCCCGTCGTCTTGTTATGGAACGCCTTCCGCAAGCCCGTGAAATGATCCCCGAGGGATTCGGCGCCCCCGAGATGGGCCCTATATCTACAGGGCTTGGCGAGATATACCAGTTTGAGGTGAAAGGCGAAGGCTACTCGTTAATGGAACTCCGCTCTATTCTTGAATGGGATATAGCATTCAAATTAAAATCAGTCCCTGGAGTTGTGGAAGTAAACACTTATGGAGGAGAACTTAAGACATATGAGATCCAACTAAACGCCGATAAACTCGTCTCTTTTGATCTGTCTATTGATCAGGTGTTTCAGGCGCTAGAAAGCAACAATACTAACTCGGGCGGGGCTTACATAGAACATAACCAGGAGCAGTATCTTATACGCGGAGAAGGCCTTGTCAGAGGTTTGAATGATATAGAAAATATAGTCGTCGCTGCAAGAGAAGGCACACCTATTTTTATCAGAGACGTGGCTGAAGCTGCTTTCGCCCCGATGGTAAGACAAGGCGCTGTCACACGAGATGGGGAAGGTGAAGCAGTCACAGGGGTCGTAATGATGCTCATAGGAGAGAACTCCAGAACCGTAGTAAATAAGGTCAAAGAAAAAATTGAAGAGATTAAAACATCTCTCCCTCCAGGCGTTGCTATCGATACCTACTATGACCGAACAGAGCTAGTACGTAAGACCATAAAAACAGTAGCCAAAAACCTTGGAGAAGGAGCGCTCCTGGTGATTCTAATTCTTTTTCTCATACTAGGAAACTTCAGAGCCGGGCTCATTGTAGCTNCCGCCATACCACTTTCTATGCTCGTAGCCTTTACAGGCATGAGCNATTTCCGTATTTCAGGAAACCTCATGAGTCTTGGGGCTATTGATTTTGGTCTAATTGTGGATGGTTCGGTGGTTATGATTGAAAACATAGTGCGGCACCTCTCCCTTAAATCCGAAATGGGGTCAGAAAAGGGAGTAGCTCCAAAACAAAACGAGTCTGATAGTAAAGCCAATATAATTGAAGTGATTCTAAAAGCCGCGCGGGAAGTAGTTCGTCCCATCGTCTTTGCAGTCGGCATTATCATTATCGTATATATTCCGATCCTTACTCTAGAGGGAGTTGAGGGAAAAATGTTTAAGCCTATGGCGCTTACTGTCATCTTTGCGCTCATAGGTTCTCTGGTTCTGTCATTTACACTCATGCCCGTTCTTGCGTCGTATTTCCTTAAAAAGGGCACGCACGATAAAGAAACTTTTATTATTAGAAAGGTGAAAAAATATTATTTGCCTCTGGTTCGAAAAACAATAATGCGCCCAAAAATTACTGCAGCGGCAGCAGGAATAATATTTCTCCTGAGTCTTATTTTTGTTCCGTTTATGGGAGCTGAATTTATTCCCAGACTTGATGAAGGAGCCGTCGCACTTCAGGCGTGGAGACTTCCGAGCGTATCGCTTGAAGAGTCGGTACAAAACACCAGCATGATTGAAAGAATTCTTAAGAAGTTTCCCGAAGTTATTACCGTAGTTTCCCGAACGGGGAGAGCTGAAATCGCCACAGATCCTATGGGGGTTGAAATCAGTGATATTTACGTAATCTTGAAACCTCCTTCCGAATGGGAATCGGCTAATACAAAGGAGGAACTCGTCGAAATGATGAACGAATCCCTTGAGAAATCACTACCCGGTACAATGTTCAGCTATTCCCAGCCTATAGAGCTAAGAGTGCAGGAGCTAATTGCAGGAGTGCGCTCGGATGTTGCTATAAGTATTTACGGAGATGATCTTGAAACGCTGGAAGAACTTGGAGGCAAAGTAGTTAAGGTTATTTCAAAAGTCCCTGGTGCTGCCGATACAAAGGCCGAGCAGGTAGCTGGGCTACCTTATCTTCGAGTGATTATAGACAGGGATGCAATTGCTCGCTACGGGATTAATGCAAGCCAAGTACTAGATACTGTAGAGGCAATAGGAGGGAAACAAGTGGGTCAGGTGCTCGAAGGGCAGAAGCGATTTTTCATGCAGGTGCGCTTTTCACCTGAAGATAGGGCGAGCTTTGAGAACATAAAAAACATAAAAGTGTCTGATCAAAACGGAAGACTCATTCCATTGAACCAGCTTGCCGACATTAGGACAGAAGAAGGACCTGCGCAGATAAGCAGAGAGAATATTCACAGAAAGCTCTCGGTTGAAACAAATGTCAGGGGTCAGGATTTGGCAAGTTTTGTGAGGAACGCTCAAGAATCAGTAAATAAAGAGATCGAGCTTCCTCCGGGTTATTGGATTGAATGGGGAGGACAATTTGAAAATCTGCAGCGGGCAAGTTCAACTCTGGCAATTGTTGTCCCAATGGCATTATTATTAATATTCGTCCTTCTCTATTTAACATTTGGATCAGTGAGTCCTGCGCTCATGATATATCTTAACATTCCTTTAGCTGCAACAGGCGGAATTATAGCTCTATTCCTGCGAGGAATGCCATTCAGTATTTCAGCTGGAATCGGGTTTATTGCCCTTTTCGGTATTGCGGTCTTAAATGGAGTTGTTCTCATGTCTTATATAATCCAGAAGAGAAAGGAAGGAAGAAGTCCCGTTGAGGCTGCTCGGGAAGGAGCAGAAATACGTTTACGTCCGGTATTGATGACGGCGCTTGTTGCGAGCTTCGGATTTATACCTATGGCGCTATCTTCAAGCGCCGGCGCTGAGGTCCAAAGACCGCTTGCAACAGTAGTAATCGGGGGTCTTGTTACATCTACTCTGCTTACTCTGTTAGTTCTTCCAGCAATATATGGCTGGCTTGAGAAAGATAAGCGCTAATGAAATAAGCCGTGATTGAAGCAAGAAGTGTTTTGTGTAAGAAAAGAGGATCTTATTAAATATCATTTTTAAACCAGTATAGCTGGTAATATGGCTGGGCTAGTTAATGCACTTTTAACTTCTTATTGTTTCCATTCACATAGAAATAATGGAAATTTGATCCGAGCATTCCTACTTGATGACATGCTTATATGTTCATAAGATTCTATTAAACAAGGGATCAAGCTTAATAATCAGTCACTTTTTCTAGGAGATCCATGAAGAATAGCTACAAAAACCAACTCTTCATCTCCCGCTTTAACAGAATGCTTCTCATTTACATCATATATAAGAATTGAGCCTGGTCCGGCAGTTGCTTGAGAATCCTCACTTCCTTTAAAAACTCCTTCGCCTTTTAGAACTAAGAGATATACGGGAGAAGACGGAGAGCTGTGTTCCTTAAGTTCCTGTCCCGGCTTAAGGGCGAACTGCAAAAGCCTTCCATTCTTATCTACATGAATCGGTTGAGCAATCGGATGGCTATCATTAAATTTAATGCCCTCCATAAGATTCAGATATTCCATATCACCTCTCCTAGTCTTGATTATTATTTCTATCATTCAAAACCCAGTCGGATGCGCCTTTAAAACCTCCTAAATATTTGCCATTTTCTCTATTAGAAAGCTCTGCTGCCCCCTGACGGTCCTTAAGCGCTATAACTCCATGCCCCATAGGGGTACTAATATTCTCAGTCCAGACATAATATGCATTCTCCCCGTCAATCCATTGCTTGGAATCGTAATCCATAACATAAATAGTGGATATCTGGGCTTCCTTCTCCCCATCCATATAATGAAACATACAGCCGAGATCGTCAAATTTCACTGTCTTACCTGGAGATACTTGATACTGGGCGGCAAAATCTTTTTCACTAATTATCATCTTACATCTCTCACATATATCTTCGCCGTAATAAATTTTTACAGGCCCACTCTCAGGTTTATTCCGGCACGAAAACACTAACACTAAGACAATTAGAAGCGCTAATTTTATCTTCATTTCTCTTCCTTTCTAAAACGCGTGAATACCAAATAAGCGTATCCAAATGGAATCAAAGCCCAGAGAACCATGATACTAAACAGGAGATAAAACACACCCTGTTGTCCAAATGTTCTTACTGCATAAACCCCAACAGGGCCTAGAATCTCAAATCTTGGGCTAAGTACAAGTACTGAAGCTATCTTAAACACTTCGGAAGGGTTTAATAGAGCCAGGACAAAAACCTGCTTGATTCCCAAATCCATCGCCACTGTAGTGCCCATTATCCCCAAATCCCCAAGAATGATAAATAGGAGCCAGAGAAAGACCGAAATCCCAATTGCTTTTGAGGCCTTTCCCGAATAAACTGAGACCAGAAACCCTATACTTAAAAAGCAAGCTGCCAGGAGCGCTGAAAGAATAACCGTTAGAAGGTAGCCTGAGATTTCCCCCTCTCCACCCCTTATAGCAACGCCAAGTCCAGCAAGGCCGAAACCCAGAAGTATTGAAAACCATATTGTTATCAGAATTCCGAGAAACTTCCCTACAAATATCTCGTTCTTGTTAATAGGATGAGAGAGTAGATATGGCAACGTTCCATTTTCCCTTTCCTGAGAAATGCTGATGCCCCCCGTGATTAAAGCTATCAAAGGAACAAAAAGAAGAACAAGATTTATAAGACTTGCGGCTGTTCTGCCAAACCCCGAATAACCGGCTATCTCTCCACCCATAGTGGAAAAGAGTAATACAAGCAAAGCCAGGGCCGAGAAACAGAGCGTGTATAGAATGAACCATCTGTTTCTTAGCGATTCCCCGGCTTCCTTTCTCATGATTAAAAAAACGTTTTTAGTATCCATTTCCCTCCATGTATTTGATTACAGTTTCCATCGAAGATTCCTGAATGGCAAAATCAGTGATTGGAATGTGGGCCTGCAAAAGTTTTTCTAAGAGTAAAACTCTTTTCCCTTCTTCTACCTCAACATAAAGCCCGGACCCGTTTCTGCTTACACCCCCAAAGCCCTCTTTATTGAGTATAGAAGTTGCTTTACTAATACTGTCCTCTGGTATTATCAGATTTATCTTTACCTTAATTCCAAGTGAAGTTGCCAGATTTTGAGGCTTTTCATCTAAAATCACCCTCCCTGATTTCATGAAAAGCGCTCTGTCGGCAAGAAAATAAACTTCATCCAGTCTGTGGGAGGAAAAAAGAACGGTTTTACCCTGATTCTTATGCTCTTTTACTAGATTCAAAAAATCCCCTCTGGCGTTAGCATCAAGATTTGAAGTGGGCTCATCAAGCATTAGAATAGGGGGATCTGATAGAAGACCGACTGCAAAAGAAAGACGCTGCCTCATGCCCCCGGACAGCTCGGAAGAGAGCTTATGTCCGTGATCTTCAAGACCTACTAAAGATAAGATACTATTAATTCTTTTGTCATCCACCCTACGTATGGAGCCGAAGAAATGAAGAATATCTACCGTTTTCATATCGTAGAAAAGAGGATCTTGCGGCACATAGCCTACAAGAGATCTTGAGAGCTTGGGATTTTCTTTTATGTCCCGGTTCTGAATCTCTATTTTCCCCTTGTAATCAAGTAGCCCAAGAACGCATTTGATAAGAGTGCTCTTTCCAGCCCCGTTTGCGCCGAGTAGAGCAACAGACTCTCCCTCTTTAACATTTAGAGTTACGGAATCGACTGCCACAACGTTCCCAAATTTCTTTGTTACATCAGTAACTTTTATCAAAAAGTTCTCCAGTCAAACTCTTTTCTTGATGAATAAATATGATATAGCAGGTATCAAAATCATTAGTAATGAAAGTATAAAAAGCCTAGAAGAGAATCCGTTTTCTGCCGCTTCGTATCTCTCGGGTTTCTTAAATTTAATAAGCGGGTAATTATCAGTAACTTTAGGCTCTGGCTTTATTACCGGGAAAGCATCGGAGGCAAGCTCAATTGCCTGAGCCACCGGACTAAAGACAAACACTCTTAGATTTGGGTAGCTATCTATAAGACTTTCGAAAAGGCTTTCAGACTTATAGGGAATTTCTCCTATACCATCATTATTATCATCATATCCGACGTAATCGCTCCAGTAGTTTCCCCTTCCTTCCGTGTACCAATTATTACCCGATAGTATCCCCCCTCCCCTGATCTCTATTTGTTCCGCATTATCAACAAAACTATTTGAAATAATAATATTTCTCTCGATTGACGGCATAAAAGACACACCTATATCGTTAAACGCTATTACGTTGTCCTCTAATGTGTTCCACGAATCAACCGAATGAGGTGAGTTATCCATATAAAGACCTATACGATTATCGATAAAAAGGTTCTCTTTTGCAACGATGTCATCAAGGTCTTTAAATCCGATACCGTAACCGGTCGCTGGCCCCTGATTGCTGGCAAAAATGTTGTTCTGGAATTTAATATTATTACTATACATAAGAAAGCCACCTACATAATTACCCAGGAACTGGTTATTTTCAAACAAATTGTTATCACTATACATATAATGCAGCCCATATCTCCCCTGTTCTACTATGTTCCCCTTAATCAGTGTATCGCCTGACCACCACATGACCAGATCCCTGGCGCCTGTGATTGTGTTATCTATTATCTTAGTTTCTGAGCTATACCAGAGGCGAATACCGTCTCCTCTAACAGGAATAGGGAGATCCTTACCGACTATTAAATTGTT